>WSSedL1CaDRAFT_10000786_pt1 | contig 20971 bp, 14 predicted proteins | sample WetSurSL1Cattail_FD_9464 | JGI IMG/M metagenome (IMG submission 9464)
GCCATCGCCGTTGAGATCGCAGCCGCCGGTACCGCCGGTGATGCAGCCATAGGCAGCCGTCGTGGCGGTCGAGGTCGTGCTCGAGTACGTGCCGCTGGCACCGACCAACTGCGGACTATGTTCGTACATGGTCGTCGTCGAACCGCCGTTCGCCAGCACATACTGCAGACTGGTATCCACCGTCACCGTCAATTCCGGCAGCAGATGCCACAACGAGGAGAGGCGGATATTCCCTGTGTCGGAAGGATTGTTCTTAAGCTTGTACCAGTTCGAGCAGGTAGTCATGGTTTTGTCGGCAGAGGACGAAGACGGGGCCGTGACCGTACCGCTGGAATTGGTGTTGTAGACGCAGGACGCGTCATAATCGGTCTTCCAATCGCTTTTGTTGATCCCGCCGCCGGTGTAATTGGGATAGTAGTAGTACGTATTGCGGCCGCGATTGAAACTTGCGGCAAGGTCGACCCACCCCAACGAACCGAAATCCTGATGGATATCGGCGTTCATTTGGGTCTTGAACATCTTGCCCGACCCTTTGAACTTGTCATAGTCCGAATACGAATACGTGACGTACCCACTGGTATCGAAGGGGCCGATTTTGCCGGTATCGATGCTGACGAAATCGCGTTTGAAGTTATTGGAACCGCCGGAAATGTTGGTGGTGACCGAAAATTCGTCGGCCGGCCGGCGCGCGCGGGTGGCAATGGTACCACCGGTCACGGCCGCGGTCGGGCTGTCCACGTCCGTGGTACCCTGGTTGATATTGACGCGGGCGGTGATTTCGGGATCGATCATCTGGCTGGTGTACATGGCATAGTTGCCGGTATCGTTCAGGGGCATGCCATCCAGCGTTACCGAAATATGCGCATCGTCCTGGCCGTGCATACGGAAGCCGCCGCTCGAAGACGAACCGAAAGAATCGGTATTTTCGAAGTTAAATCCCGGCAGATAGTTCAGGTTTTCGAAAAATGTCTGACCAGCAGTTTGCGTTTTGATGAAGTCCTGATTGATGGACGACGTCTGCTTCGCTGCCAGATCGAACGAAGACAACCCCGACATATTTACCCGCGTGCCCGTCACCACGACGGTCTCAATCGCCTCCGAGCCGGTCGATTGCGCCAACGCGGGCGCCGCGAATACCGCCAGCGGACACGCGCCAAGCAATAATGATTTCGTTAACCGCATAGTCTTACCCCTTCAGTTGATCGAGCAGCACCCCGTCACGACACGAGACAGCCGCAGCGCTTTGATCGCCGTTTGAATAACCGGATTGGAATAAGGGCGACGTCGGCACGACCACGGACATCCCATGCCGCCATGCAACAGACCGCCGCCATCGCTCCACCCCACTGCACTACACACGCTTCGTACGCACGCCGCTTTTTCGTTAACGGATAGCGAGACAAACCCAACGCCACGCGTGCAGGCGGCGTCTTCTGCCGCCCTATTACTCGTGATATATCTGGGGTTTTATGACAACGCAGTGCTTTTTCCGCCACACGCGCTGCTTAAGATAAATTAATCACGGAAAAGAGGGTTAACCGTATCGGCAACCCCATTTCGGCCGGCATTCATGCTCAATTTTGCGGATTTCTGCTTGTTTGATGGTCAACCGCAAACGAAGGCGACACCGGCCGTTTTATTGCGCCAGAAAGTTCAGCAGCAACTTGGCAAAGGAGTCGTATACGGCGGTGGCCGCGGCGAGCGTCTCGGCGTGGGTGAGCGGCACCGTCGACAACCCGGCGGCCAGGTTAGTCACCACCGAAATGCCGGCCACGTCGATGCCGCAATGCCGCGCCACCAGGCATTCGGGCACGGTGGACATACCCACCACATCGGCGCCCAGGTTGGCGAACATCCGCACCTCGGCCGGGGTCTCGAAATTGGGACCGAACGCATAAAGATAGATGCCGCCCTTCAGCGCCACCCCGGCCGTCTTCGCCGCCGCAAGCAGTCCGGCGCGCATTTTCTCGTCGTAGGCGTTCGACATGTCGAAGAAACGCGGGCCGATGCGCGCGTCGTTGGGACCGATCAACGGATTGAAGCCGGAAAAATTGATGTGATCGGAAATCGCCACCAAGGTTCCGGCGGGATAGTCGGGCTTCAAGCCGCCCGAGGCGTTGGTGAGGATCAGCCGCTTCACCCCCAGCGCCTTCAGGGTGCGCACCGGCGCGGCGACGGTCTCGCGCGAATGTCCTTCGTAAGGGTGCGCCCGCCCGGAGAGAATCGCCACGCCTCGCCCGGCGATCTTTCCCACCGCCAGCTTGCCGGCATGCCCCGCAACCGCCGATGCGGCAAACCCCGGAATGTCGCCGTAGGGCATCTCCGCCGCCGCTTCGAGGTTTTCGGCGAAACGGCCCAGGCCGCTGCCCAAGATCAGCGCGGTTGCAGGAAAATCCGCCCCCAGGCGCGCCCGCACCGCTTCCGCCGCCCGTTCCATCGCCTCGAAATCGTCGATCGCCATTGCCGTTCCCGATATTGTGCGCACATAGACAAGCCAGCGCATTCTTGAAACAATATAGATTCATTCTTGGGGAAAAGCAGCCTTGCGCGCCATCGTTTCCGTTCTCGACTCTTTTGGCATCGGCGAAGCCCCGGACGCCGCCCGTTTCGGCGATGTCGGCGCCAATACCTTCGCCACGCTTTTGCAGGCCGGCCCCTTGAACGTTCCCAACCTGCTGAGCCTCGGCCTAGGGCTGGCGGCACACGAGGCCGATCCCAAGGTTCCCGCCCTGATGCGCGGCGCGCCCTGCGGGCTGTACGGCTATGCCGCCGAAAAGAGCAAAGGCAAGGACACCCCCAGCGGTCATTGGGAGATGATGGGCCTGCCGGTGGAAACCGACTGGGGCTATTTCCCCGACACCGTTCCCGCCTTTCCCGCCGAACTGACGGCCGCGCTAATCTGCGAAGCAAAGCTGCCCGGTATCTTGGGCGATTGTCACGCCTCGGGCACCGTCATCCTCGACCGCTTCGGCGAGGAACACATCCGATCCGGCCAACCGATCTGCTACACCTCGGCGGATTCGGTGTTCCAGATCGCTGCCCACGAAGAACATTTCGGCCTCGATCGCCTGTATGAGGTGTGCGAGATCGCCCGCAAGCTGGTGGACCCCTACCGCATCGGCCGGGTAATCGCCCGCCCCTTCGTCGGCGAGCAGACGGGTGCGTTCAGGCGCACCGCCAACCGCCACGACATCGCTACCCCACCGCACGCCCGAACATTGCTCGATGTGGCCAAGGCCCAGGGGCGCGAGGTATGGGGTATCGGCAAGATCTTCGATATTTTTGCCGGCAGCGGCCTTACCAAAAGCACCAAGGCGGCAGGCAACGACGCACTGTTTACCGCCACGCTGGAAAACCTGCGCGCGGCACCCGACGGTTCCATCGTCTTCGCCAACTTCGTCGACTTCGACCAAAACTACGGCCACCGCCGCGACGTTGCCGGCTATGCCAGGGCACTGGAAGCTTTCGATGCCCGCATGCCCGAACTTTTTGCCCTGCTGAAGCCCGGCGACCTCGCCGTCTTCACCGCCGATCACGGCTGCGATCCCGCTTATCCGGGCACCGATCACACCCGCGAATACGTGCCGGTGCTCGCCTGCGGTCACTCCGTCGCGCCGCGCAACATAGGCCGTCGCGAAAGCTTTGCCGACATCGCCCAAAGTCTGGCCCGGCACCTTCGCCTGCCCGCTTTGCCGGCGGGAACCTCATTCTTGGATGCACCATGAAAAAAACAGCAAAAGCAACGAGCGCAAAAGTGGCCCGCGCGCATAGCGCGCTGCTCGACATAAGCGCGCGCGAAGCGCGCGACGGTTTTGCGCGCAAAGTTGCGAAAAAACCAAAGACATCCTTCGATACCGATTTTGCCACCGACCTGCAGCTCATCGCCACACCCCAAGCCGCCTACGAGCGACTGGTCGAGCTTTACGACGAAGCGATCGCCGGCATCGAAAAAAGCTTCAACGCCTTTGCCGCAAAAGGCACGCTGCCGAAACAGCATCCGACCTATCCCTATCTTTGCGTCGATGTGGAATACGGCGAAGAAACGGCTCCGACCAGCCTCGCCTTCGGTCGGGTGTCGCATCAGGGCCGTTACGGCACCACGGTAACCGCACCCCGATTGTTCCGCCGCTATTTCCTCGAACAATTGGCGCTGCTCGCGCGGAACTACAAAACCGCGGTCTATGTCGGACGAAGCCGCGATCCCATTCCGCTGACCTTCGCGGTCGAACGCGCGGCGGCGACGATGCGCTGGCGCGAGCGGCGGAAACTGGCCGAGTATTTTCCCCTGCCCCGGCTCGACACCGCCCACGACGATCTGGTCGACGGCGGCATGTGGAACGGCCAAGGCCCGGCGCCGCTGTCGCTGTTTTCGGCCGAGCGGATCGACATCTCGCTGCACCGCCTGCGCCACTATACCGGCACCGATCCGACCTATTTTCAGGACTTCGTGCTGTTCACCAACTATCAGCGCTACATCGACGAATTCGTGACCTATGCCAGGGGCGAAATCGCCGCGGGTCGTGCCTCGTGCTTCGTCGAACCCGGCAACCGCCTCACCGCGCCGGGCAAGGAACCCGACCGTCCGCTGCTGGCCAAGCCGCCACAGATGCCGGCCTATCATCTGGTGCAGCCGCACGCCACCGGCATCACCCTCGTCAACATCGGCGTCGGCCCGTCCAACGCCAAAACCGTCACCGACCATCTGGCGGTCTTACGTCCGCACGTCTGGCTGATGGTCGGCCATTGCGGAGGCTTGCGCGATAGCCAGCGGCTGGGCGACTACGTGCTGGCGCACGCGTACTTGCGAGACGATCAGGTACTCGACGCCATGCTGCCGGTGGAAATTCCGGTGCCGCCGATCGCCGAAGTGCAGGTGGCGCTGGCGCAGGCGGTGAACGAAATCGACGGCGCCAAGGGCCACCACATCAAAGAACGGTTGCGCACCGGCACCGTGGTTACCACCTCGGATCGCAACTGGGAACTGCGTTTTGCCAAGCAGGCGCGGCGGTTCAACCAGTCGCGCGCCATCGCCATCGACATGGAGAGCGCCACCATCGCCGCCAACGGCTATCGCTTCCGCGTACCCTACGGTACGCTGTTGTGCGTTTCGGATCGCCCTCTGCACGGCGAAATAAAACTGCCCGGTATGGCCGACGCCTTCTACGAGGAACGCGTCGCCCAGCACTTGCGCATCGGCATCCGCGCGCTGGAGTTGTTGCGCGACAGCGCCAGCGCCGGCTCGCTCCATTCCCGCAAGCTGCGCAGCTTTACCGAACCGGCGTTCAGGTAGGAAAATATCCGCCAAAAGCCTTTCCCTGCGGCGAAAAAGAGAGACTTTTTTCCGCCGGCATAGCGGATAAAACTATCGCTGGCGGCGGAAACATGCTCTGATCCGTAATGGTTGGAGTACAGGTTTATGATTGACCAGCGGTTTTTCCGCCGTGCGGGGCCGTTTGCTTTGGCGCACGTTGCCGAACGTATCGGCGGCAGGATTACGCATCCCGAATATGCGGATCGCCCGGTTCACGATATCGCCGCGCCCGATTGTGCCGGCGAAAACGACGTCAGCGTTTTTAGCGACAGGCGCTTTTGCGAAGCGTGCGGAAAAAGCGCCGCGCTGGCGTTGATTACCAGCCCCAAACTTGCCGAGTATCTGCCCCAGCGCCCGCTGCTGGAGGTACCCGAGCCGCGGCTGGCCTTCGCGCTGGCCGGGCTTTTGTTCTATCCGCCGGACGAAAAGGATGCGCGCATCGACGAGCGCGCGCACATCGATCCCACTGCGCTGATCGGCGAAGGCTGCCGCATCGAAGCGGGGGTCTTCGTCGGCGCCGGCGCCGTTGTAGGGGGACGCTGCCGCATCGATGCGAACGCGGCGATCGGCAAAGGCGTCGTGCTGGGCGACGATTGCCGCATCGGCGCCAATGCGTCCGTCGGCCATGCCGTGTTGGGCGCGCGCGTCGTCATCGCCGCCGGCGCGGTGATCGGCAGCGAAGGCTACGGTTTCGTTCCCTCGCCAACCGGGCTTGTGCATGTGCCGCAGCTCGGCCGGGTGATGATCGGCGACGATGTCGAAATCGGCAACAACTGCACCATCGACCGCGGCGCGCTCGGCGACACCGTCATCGGCTGCGGCAGCAAATTCGACAATCTGGTGCATATCGCCCACAACGTAAGGATCGGCAAGTTCTGCATTATCACCGCCCAGGTCGGCATCGCCGGTTCCTCGACGGTGGGCGATTTCACCATGATCGGCGGCCAGACCGCGATTGCCGATCACGTCAATATCGGCGCCAACGTAAAAATCGTGGCGCAGAGCGGCGTCATTCGCGACATCCCCGACGGAGAAACCATGGCGGGAAGCCCGACCATGCCGATCCGTCAGTGGCACCGCATGACCGCCGCGCTGCTACGCATGGGCAAAGGCAAGCGGAACGCGCCCGAATGATCGCCTATTCGCTCAGGCCATTTTCCAGCTTGATGATGTCGTTGCCGTTGCGCTTGTAGAAGCCGGGACCGTCCGGCCCGTTCTCGCTGTAATCCTTAACGGCATCGACGCTGTAGTTCTGGCCGGTGTTGGGATCATGCACCCAACCGGTGCCGAGCTGTGCATTGTAGGTGCCGGCCATAGTCACGTCCTCGTCATCCGATTTTCCGGTGCCATGGGTTGCCGTCGAGGCGCCGGAGATGTCGATGGTCCGCGCCGGCTTGGGATGTGCAGTGCAGCGCATGGCAGCGGCGACGGAACCGGCATCGGCGATAGAACGCGGATTGTTCGGTGTGCCGACGGCGATGCGTAGATCGACGACATAGCCGCCGGGATCGCCGGGCAGTGGCAGAGTATAGAGCAACACGTAGCCCCTCCGGTGAGCGCTGGAGAATTCGAGCACGCGATAATAGCCGAACGTCTTGGCCTCGCCGACATAGCGTGCCTCCTCGCGGATCATCGCATTGGAGACGATGTAAAGCGCGTAATCGTCTGACGTGCGATACTGCGGTCCATAATATCCAGACCGCGCCACTCCGCCGTTCACGCCCGACACCATGTAGCCGGCGATCTTATCGCCGTTTGGCGATGCCGCTCCGAATACGGTGCCCTCTGCGTTGGAATCGGTAACGCGCCAGCCCTCAGGCGCGAAAGTAAAGCAATGGGTGGCGGAAAGTCTCTTCAGCGGCAATGGACTGATTGTTCTGGCGCCGGCGCGGGCGGCACCGGCCGGTCGGCCAGCGGTTCCGACAGTAGACACTGCGCCGATCGGTGCGGGTGCAGCCGGGTTACCGCCGAATTGATACAGAGCTGCGCCGATTGCGAACACCGCCGCGACAATAACGGCTTTTTCCTTGGTCGGATTCCGATCGAACCACTTGATATTTTTCCAATCGAATTTCGGCAAGATCACGATATGCCCCCTTCGGCACCGCAACCACTTGTAATCGGGGAATGGTTAAAATTTCAACCACCGGCTACGAAGGCATCGACCGTTCGCAGGTGGCGAGCAATATCGGCATCGGGCAGAAACGAACCCAGGAAGCCGTTCTTCGCCACCTGCACGATTTCGGCTTGCGATAATGCCAGTGCGCGGGCGACGGCGACGTAATTGTCGCCGACATAGCCGCCGAAATAGGCCGGATCGTCGGAATTGACGGTGGCGCGCAAACCCAAATCGAGCATCCGCTTCAGCGGGTGCCGCAGCAAATCCTCCACCACGCAGAGCTTGAGGTTGGAGAGCGGACACACCGTCAACGCCGTCTTGTCCTGCGCCAGCCGCGCGATCAGCCCCGCATCGTCGAGCGCGCGGTTGCCGTGATCGAGGCGATCCACCTTCAGCACGTCGAGCGCCTGCCACACATATTCGGGCGGGCCTTCCTCGCCGGCATGAGCGACCAGCTTCAGCCCCATCGCCTTCGCCTTGGCGAAAACACGGGCGAATTTCTCCGGCGGATGGCCGAGCTCGGACGAATCCAGCCCGACGCCGGCCACCAGATCGAGGAACGGTTCGAGCTGCCGCAAGACGGCGAACGCATCGTCCTCGGACAGATGGCGAAGGATGCACGGAATCACCTTCGACGTGATGCCGAACGCGGTTTCCCCGTCGGCCAAGGCCCTGAGGATGCCGCCGATCACCGCGGCGAACGGCACGCCCCGCATCGTGTGGGTTTGCGGATCGAAAAACACCTCGACATGCCTGACCGCATCGGCCCGTGCCCGTATCAAATAGGCGAAGGTCAGATCGTAGAAATCCTGCTCGGCCAGCAGCACCGACGCGCCTCGATAATAGATGTCGAGAAAATCCTGCAGGTTCGAGAAACAATAGGCGGCGCGGACGTCCTCAATGGTCTTGAAGGGAATGTCCACACGGTTGCGCCGGGCGATTTCGAACATCAGCTCGGGTTCGAAACTGCCTTCGAGATGCAGGTGAAGTTCGGCCTTGGGAAGGCCGCGCAAAAATGACTCGTCCATACGCAAAGATGTCAAAGCGCGCGCGGCTTGACAAGCGCCTGGGGGGCTCGCGCATACGCCAATTTTCCCGCAACATAGGTGCGGGAAACGGCGGTCTCGCCACCCAAGACGGCAAACGCGAACAGCCGCTCGGGAAATTTCTTGGCGTACCCCAGCCGCCGCGCCAGCAACGGTTGACCGGATGCATCGAGCACGGTGAAATCGGCCTCCTTGCCGGCTTCGAAATTACCGACATACCCGTCGATGTGCAGCGCCTTGGCGCCGCTTAAGGTGGCCAGATAGAACAGATCGAACGCATCGGCCGCGCGGCGCTTCAGTTGGCACACCTTGTAGGCATCGGCCATCGTGGCAAGCATCGCCAAACTGGTGCCCGCGCCGACGTCGCTGCCCAGGGCCACGCGCACCCCCGCCTTTCGCGCCGCCGCGATGTCAAACAGCCCGCTGCCGAGGAACAGGTTGGAGGACGGGCAGAATGCCGCCGCCGAGCCCGCCGCGCCGAACCGCGTCCACGCGTTATCCGGCAAATGAATGCAGTGGGCGAATACCGAATGCGGCCCCGCCAACCCGAACCGCTCGTAGACCCCGAAATAATCCGGCGCGGACGGAAACATTTTGCCCACCGCCGCCACCTCTTCGACGTTCTCGGACAGATGGGTGTGCAACAGCACGCCGGGATGTTCGGCCAAAAGCCGTCCGGCGAGCTGCAACTGGCGCTCGCTGGAGGTGAGCGCAAAGCGCGGCGTCACCGCGTATCCCAGCCGTCCCTTGCCGTGCCATTCGGCGATCAGCGACTTGGTTTCCTGATAGCCGGTCTCGGCGGTGTCGGATACGCCGGGCGAGACGTTGGCGTCCATCAGCACCTTGCCGGTGATGAGACGCATGCCGCGCTCGTAGGCCTCCTCGAACAGCGCCTCGGCCGAAACCTTGTGGGCGGTGGCGAACACCAGCGCCGAGGTGACACCGCCCGCCAAAAGCCGGTCGAGGAAGAACCGCGCCGCCTCGCGCGCCACCTCCTTGTGGGAGTAGCGCGCCTCGCACGGGAAGGTGTAGTTCGACAGCCATTCGAGCAGCCGGTTGCCCGGCGAAGCGACGATGTCGACCTGCGGATAATGCACATGGGCATCGATGAAGCCCGGCACGATCAGGCCGTCTTCGAAGTGCTCGACCGGCGCGCCCTGCAGGCGATGGATAGCCTCTTCGTTCCACGGTGCGGCCTCGACGATATGGCCGTCCTCGACGATCAGCACACCGTCGTCAAAATGGCGGATCGCATCGGCCCCCTCGCGAGGGTCGGCAAGAAAGTGGAGAATTTCGCCGCGATAAGCTTGCCGGGACATCGGACTTCAGAAACCTCGATCATCGCTCGCCTACCCTCAAGGGGGAGGGAAAGGAGTGGCTAGGTTTATCACGGAACGTCACTTCGCGTACGGATTTTTGCTCGTCCGTTTGGCAAAGCGAATCGGCGTGCCGTAAAGGGAAAACGTTTCGCGCAAAGAGTTCGCCAGATAACGCGCATACGCATCGGGCAGCGAATCGAGCTGATTGCCGAACAGGGCGAAGGTCGGCGGCCGCGCCTTCACCTGGGTCATGTAGCGGATGCGCACGCGGCGGCCGGAAATCGCCGGCGTGGCGTGGCGTTGCAGCGCGTCTTCGAGAAAGCGGTTCAGGGTGGCGGTGGAAATGCGAGTGTTCCAGGCCGCGTCGGATTCCAGAATCGCCGGCAGCAGCCGTTCGATCCCCTGCCCGGTCTTGGCCGAAATGCCCACCAGCGGCGCGCCGGTAATTTGCGGCAGCATGGCGTCGGCGAGTTCCTTGAAGCGTTTGACCGCACCGGCCGGGTTGTCGATTAGATCCCATTTGTTGACGGCATAAATCAGCGACCGGCCTTCGCGCTCGATCAGATCGGCGATAGTCAGATCCTGTTTCTCGAACGCCTGGGTGGCATCGAGCAGCACGATCACGCAATCGGAAAACTTGACCGCCTCCAGCGCCGCGCCGACGCTCATCTTCTCCAACTGGTGATCGGCGACGCGGGCTTTCCGGCGCAGGCCGGCGGTGTCGTGCAGCAGGATTTTCCGTCCCCCGGCGTCCCACGGCATGGTAATGGCGTCGCGGGTTATGCCGGCCTCGGGGCCGGTCAGCGCGCGTTCTTCGCCGACCAGGCGGTTGAACAGGCTGGACTTGCCGACGTTGGGGCGGCCGACGATGGCGATCCGCAGCGGCTTTTCGGCGTCTTCCAGCGCCTCGGTTTCTTCCTTGGCGCTGATATGCGGCGCCAGCGCATCCATCAGTTCGCTGAACCCGAGGCCGTGCTCGGCCGAAATCGTCACCGGTTCGCCGAAGCCGAGTTTCCAGGCCTCGTGGGCGATCATCTGGGCGTTGCGCGCCTCGCACTTGTTGGCGATCAGGATCACCGTCTTGCCGAGCTTGCGCAAATTGGCCGCGACCATCTCATCGGCGGCGGTGACACCTTCGCGCCCGTCGATCATCAACAGACAGATGTCGGCGGAACCAGCGGCGGAAAGCGAATGCTTCGCCATCCGTGCGGTCAGGCTGTCCTTGTCGGCGGCTTCGATGCCGGCGGTGTCGAGGAGAGCGAACTCCAGTCCGTTTATGCTGGCCGGCGCCTCGCGCACGTCGCGGGTGACGCCGGGCGTGTCATGCACCAGCGCCAGCCGGCGACCGACCAGCTTGTTGAACAATGTGGACTTGCCGACGTTGGCCCGCCCGAGGATGGCTACCTTGAGCGGCATGGGGGTCAGCGCAACGCCACCAGATCGGCGTCGTTGGTCAGGATGTAGACCGTGTTGTTCGCGACCACCGGAGGAATGTAGGCCCCTGCGGGAATCTCGACCTTGCCGAGGACGGCGCCGGTATAGGGCGAAACCGAAATCGCCTCACCGCCCGACGAAACCAGAATCAGCCGATCGGAAACCAACACCGGCCCCGACCAAACCAGAAAATCGCTGTCGTTGGCGTCGGCCTTCACATGCTTTTGCATCTGACTGATCCATTTGACCCGGCCTTCCTTGCGGGTCAGGCAGATAAGCTGATTGTCGCCGCTCAGCACATAGACGTAATCGCCCGCCACCCAGGGGGTCTGAATGCCGCCGATGTCGCGGGACCAAGCCCGCTCGCCGGAATCCAGGCCGATCGCCGCCATCACGCCGGAATGGCTGATGGCAAATACCAAATCGCGATCGACCACCGGACGGCCGGCGATATCGTCAAGAGCGGATAGTGCGGTGGTGTTGCCGGTTCTGGTCAGCATATCGCTCCAGGCGGGACGGCCGTTCTGCACCCGGAAGGCGTAAAGCTCGCCCGAGGTGTAGGGCACGATGACGAACTCGCCGGCTACCGCCGCCGACGAGGCGACCAGGATGCCGGCGGTTTCGGTGATGCCTTGGTGGTCCCACAATTCGCGGCCGTCTTTCTGCGCATAGACGTGGAAGTGATTGTCTTGCGAGGCGACGAACACCCGGCCGCCGTTGGCGACCGGCGCATCGAACACCGGCACGCCGATATTGATCCGCCAGATCTCCTTGCCGGTGGCGGCATCGAGGGCGATCAGTTCGCCGAAGCCGTCGGCAACGAACAACCGACCGGCATCGAAGGCGATACCGCCGCCGAAGCCCTTGGTGGGATCGACCTTGGTGGTGGAGCCGAACAAGCCGAGGCTCACATAATGGAAGAACGAGGAATGGCCTTTGGGTTCGATGGTCTTATACCAAACCTCCTCGCCGGTCGTGGCGTCGAAGGCGAACACCCGCGAGCGCGCATCCAAGGTATAAACCTTGCCGGCGGCGACGATCGGCGGGGCGGTCAGGCGCGATTTGGTTTTCGAACCGTCGCCGGCCTCCGCCACCCAGGCCTCCGCAAGCGGGCCGGGGGCGGAAAGGTGATGCATGGCATTGGACGGATAGCCGCCGGCTTGCGGCCATTCCGGATTGGCATAGGGCGGCGGCAACACCACCTTGGCATCCTTGATGGAGGCATCAAGGCCCAACCCCTCGCTCGCCGCCATCACCGGAATGCGGGTTCCCTTGAGCTTGGAAAGGTGGCCGGTGTAGCTGAACCAGCCGCCGACCGTATCGCACCCGCCCAGCAGCAGCGCCGCAGCAATCAGTACCGTCAAACCTCCCGCCCGTGCCTGCGATCTCATTTCTTTGCATTCCCCTTCTGCGCATCCGGCGCGTTTTTCTCTATCTCAGCCCCCGGCGGCGGCGGCACGGTGCCGTAGTCGCCGACGCCGGTGCGGAGCAGCGATGCCATCGCCTTGGCACGACTGCGGATCGGCACCGGCGCGTCCCGTTCGTTGGACAGCGCGGCGAAGCTATCGCGCGCCGCATCGAGCCGGCCGTCGCGGAAATCGGCATAGGCGAGGATTTCCCGCGCCATGTAACGCCAGCCGGATTTGGCATCGTTCAACGGCTGCAACAACTCTTCGAGTTCGCTTTTTTTTGCGCTGTCGGCCGTCATCCAGGCGGCGCGGACGCGGGCAATATCGCCGATTTCGTCTTTGTGCCTGGCGATAATCCGGCGATAGAGCGCCAAGGATTCCGTTTTCTTGCCGGCGGCGCTCAGGCTGCCCGCTTCAGCCAGTTCGGCGGCGGCGGCATACCCCTTCGGCGCGCTTTGGGCGAGTTTGGCGTAGAGCGACGCGGCCGCAGCCTTATTGGGACTATTCAGCGCAACGTCCATCGCCTGCAAATAGGCGGCGGAGGCTTTCTGGGTCTCGACGAACTCATAATGCTGCCACAGCTTATAGCCCGCCACGCCAATGATCAGCACGGCCGCCACGGCGATGACGTAATCGCCGTATTGCTTCCAGAGCCTCTCATACCGATCGCGGCGAACTTCCTCCTCGACTTCGCGGAAGATGTCGGACACAGGATCATCCTTTCGAAAAAATGACGGACGAACGCGCCGGGCAGCCCCAACGCCTTGACCGGCCGTGTTAATTAGCCCGCGAGGGCGCGCTTGGCAACTTGCCGTTCTGTTATCCCCGATTATTGGGCGGGGCCGGCCTTTTTCATCGCATAGGTGTTGTCTGCCCCCGGAAAGGCACGGGCGCGCACGTCGGCGGCGTAGGACGCGACCGCCGCGGCGACGTCTTCGCCTAAGTGCGCGTAACGGCGGACGAATTTCGGTACATGGGGGGTCAGCCCCAGCATATCGTTGACAACCAAAATCTGACCGTCGCATGCGTTCGAAGCCCCAATTCCGATGGTGGGAACGGGTATTTGCCTGGTAATTTTCGCCGCCAAAGGCTCGGCCATCGCCTCCAGCACCACGGCAAAAGCGCCCGCTTCGGCAACGCCACGGGCGTCTTCTTCGATTGCCGGCCACTGGGCCTCTTCGCGTCCCTGGGCCTTAAACCCGCCCAGCGCCTGGATGCTCTGCGGGGTCAGCCCGACATGACCGACGACCGGAATGCCGCGGCAGGTCAAAAAACGCACGGTTTCGGCCATGCGTACGCCGCCTTCCAGTTTCACGGCTTGCGCTCCGGTCTCGGCCAAGACGCGCGCGGCATTGCGGAAGGCCTGGGCAGGAGATTCCTCGTAGGAACCGAACGGCATGTCTACCGCCACCAAGGCATGAGACGAACCGCGCATCACGCCTTGCGCGTGCAGGATCATCATTTCGAGCGTAACCGGCAGGGTGGTCTTCATGCCGTGCACCACCATGCCGACGGTGTCGCCGATCAGGATCAGATCGACCTGCGGGTCCATGATCTTGGCCAGGACGGCATCGTAACAGGTCAGACAGACCAGAGGCGTGCCACCCTTGTGTGCCATGATCTCGGGAACGGTGATGCGCTTGCTTTCGGCGACGGCGGACATGGGACCTCCTTTAGTGCAACGAGCGCAAAAGTGGAATCCGGGTTTCGGATATGAGGCGCAACAAGACAAAAAGCCAGAGCATTTCGACGGTTGCCGCGAAACGATGAAATGCCCTACACCATATCGGATGCGCCACACTCGGGCACAGAGAAATCTTGCTATTATCGCAACCTACGGTATAGACATCTTAGTTACCGCGAATTAGCCGCTTTCGGAGACCCACACCATGAAACTTCAGGCTCTCGTCATCGCTCTCGGCATCGGCTTGATCGCCCATTCGGCCAAAGCCGCCACGACGATCCAAGGTCTTGCCGGGGCGGGGTATAGCACCGTCAGCACCGAGGACGACAACATCCATAGTCTCTACGGCGGCGGCGAAGCGCTGGTCTCGTTCGACGATCCCGGATTTGGCCTTCAGTTCGGCGGCGCCGGCGGCCACGTCGACGACGATGACGGTTCGGCGAACCAATGGAACGGCGACGGCCATATTTTCTGGCGCGACGGCAAGGGCGCGATCGGCCTGAGTTCCAGTTACGGCTCGCTCAATGCGCTGTCGCTCGATGCCACCGCCTTCCAGTACGGCATCTTCGGCGATTGGTTCGTGCGGCGCGATTTGAGCCTGCGCTTTCGCGGTGGCGGCATCGGTCTCAAGGTTTCCGGCGACTACGCCACCGGTTGGTACGGCGGCGTCGGCACCGCCTATTACGTCTATTCCGATCTGTCGTTAGCGATCGAGAGCAATTATCTAAAAATCGGCGACATCAAGATTACGACGGGGAATTTGGACGCGGAATATCTGGTCTCGCGCGAATACCCCGTCAGCGTGGCCGTTGGCTACAACTACACCACTGCCGATTTCTACGACAACGGCATCAACAGCCACGGCTGGACAATCCACCTGAAATACCGGTTCGGCGCATCCGGTTCGTTGGTCGATCTCGACCGTACCGGCGTGCTGCCGTGGACCGGACTGGCGCTGTAGAGCGACGCGCGCAAAACCGGATTCCGCTTTTGCGCACGGTTCTCTATGGTTTCGCGATGGTGAAAGACGGCACCGTCACCTTCCCGCCGAGGGACCGGGTGGCATAGTTGAAGAGCGCAAAACGATAGGCCATGAAGAACGGCCATTCGCTGCTGAGTTCGAACGGTTCGCCGAAGGTCATAAAGGTCTTTCCGTCCGTGCTGTAGGAGAAAACGACCTTGTGGCCGGGACCGGGATGGATATCGGCCATAGCGCGCAGCCAGACCTTGCCGCCTTCGATGGCGACGCTTTGCTTGACCTCGCCTTTGCTGGCGGTCGTCCATCGTTTGTGCTGGTCGAGCGCCATGCCGTTCTTCATCACCAGCTTGAAGCCATCGGCCTCTTTGCTCACGCCGATCAGCGCCGTCCAATTCCTCAAGATGGCGAGGCCCGCCAGATCGCCGGTCTTCATCGCGGAATAGTCGAGCACAATCGTCGCCGCGGATTCCGGCCCGAGGATGCGATGTGTCAGCGTGTTGCGCGCCAGATAGAAATCGTCCGTCACCGTAGCGGTCTCAAGAACGAGCCCCTTGCCCGCCGACCATTTCGTATTGTCGGGGTTGTGGTTCCATTCCCATTCCGGCCCCAGCGTTTTTTCGCCGAAGTCGTCGGAAAAACCGCAGCGCGCGATTTGCTTGGTGCCGGACACGGGCATCGGATAGCCGCCTCCCCATGTGTTGTCGCCGACGAGTTCGACCTCCGGCCAGCCGTCCTTCCAGGTCACCGGCGCCAACACCGGAATGCGTCCGCCCGGATACGCATCGGAGAAGGCCATATAGTACCACTTGCCTTGCGGCGTCTGCACCAGAGCGCCCTGATGCGGCGTACCGGCGCCGGGCACCGGACTTTTCGTATCCAGCAGAACCTTGCGCACCGTATACGGACCAAAGGGACCGGTCGTCGAACGCAAGACGTATTGGCCGTTCGCCGGCCGCGTGGTAAATATATAATAGTTGCCGTTAACCTTGTAGAAACGCGACCCTTCCAACGTGCCGATTTCCGGCGGAGTTTGGAAAACGATCTGCGATTTGACCTCTTTGGTGCCGTCCGGCGAAAGCTGTGCCACGCTCATCTTGGTGTTGCCGAAGGCGACGTACATCGTATCGTCGTCATCGATGAGCAGGCCGGCATCGTAATAGCAATTGTCGATCTCGGCGTTCTTCTTCCACGGGCCTTCGGCTGCCGCTGCCGTATAGATATGGGTGTGCTTGAAACCGATGCACCCCCCCCAATAGAAGGTTTTGTTGCTTTGGCGATAGCCGAGAAACGAAGCCCAAGAGCCGCCGACATAGGCCGTGCCGCCCTTCATGTCGTATTGCGGACCGAAATCGAGGCTGGGCAAGGAATGGCCGACATACTCCCAGTTCACCAAATCCTTGGAACGCAAAATCGGCGCCCCAGGCGAATAATGCATGTTGGAGGCCGAATAATAGTACGTGTCGCCGACGCGGACGATATCGAGATCGGCGAGATCCTCCCAAATGACCGGATTATGGAAGGTTTGGCTCGCACCAGGCTCGGCGTGAGCACTTGGGATCAAAATGCTGGGGGCTAAAACGCTCCACGGCAGCAACGCCAAACCAAGCCCGAAAAGAGGCCGCAAACAGCTTTTCAGGATTCCACGCGTCCCCGTCATATCTTTTCTTCCCTTTTTCAGGCCTGCCGTAACGCTCATTATCATCCATTCCCAAAGGCATCCATAGCCCGACAGCTCGCGACAACGCGCTTCACGGCTTTTTTACTTCCGGCGGACCGAAATAGGACGGCAACAGTATACCGTCATGAACGATGATCTTCTGCACCACGATGGCCGGATCGATCATAAAGAGGCGCAACACGTGACGGCCGACGGTATCGGCATCGACCGAAAAATGCATGGTGCGTGCATTGTTGCGGGCATTTTCGTAGAAGGTGCGGCCGAGGAACGTCTCGTCTTTGTGCGTCTGCTCGGTAAATACGTATTTGACCTGCGGCATCTGCTTGTCGAGTCCCACGGCCAGGCCGAGGTAATTGCCCGCAATGGCATCGAGCGTCGGACCGGTGACGATGTCGACCAGGTAATTGCCCGGCCGCGGCAGAAACACGTCGTATTCAAGCCGCGGAGAATTCGACGGTCGCGTGACATGCGGCGCGGTGACGGGAAACACTTCCATCGCCGCACCAAGGCGTCCGTAATCGGGGATCGCTTCCCAGCGCACGCTTCCGACGGGAACGATCCGCGAAGCATCGGCCGCTGCTACGGCAATCGGGCCGATGAGACCGCCGAACGCATCTTTGGCTTGGGCCTCCTCGTCCGGCGCGGCCTTCAGTGCCGTCACCTTGACCTTCACGACCTGAATGCCTTTGACGGTAATGTAGCCCGTAGCCGTCCCCGGAGGAAGCTTAGTCCAGTCGATGTCCACCCAATAACGACGGTCGTCGCCGCCGGACGAAAAGGCTTTGCCTTCGCCGAGCACGATCCACGGCCGATCGGCGGTCACCGTGAATTGCGGAGCCCGACTGCCGGTGGGATAAACCTCGAAGAAGCCGCGTTGCTTGGACAGCGAATCCAACGGCCCCAATTCCAGCGCCCGATCGTTCGGCCAGTAATCGGCCTTGTTGCCGAGCGAAACGCCGAACGCACCGTCATTGGATAAAGTAAACTCGCTCACATCCGGCATAATGTTCTTGGGCGGAGGATCCCAGCTTTTCATGCCGATATGCGTCTGATCCATCATGTGGGACCACTTACCACCGGCCAGCGTGCGGTTGAAATAGTCGGACAGCGCTTGATCCTTGGAAAATAGTTCGCGCACCCGTGCCGCTTCCGCGTTGGCGGCGGCCCTGCCCTGCGCGGCAAACAGCTTGTTGCGCCCCGCCGAAATATACATGTCCGTGAGGTTGGCACAGGCTTTCACCGGATGCAGCACCAGTTCGTAATAGGCATCTTGGGCCTCGGGCGGCAACGTCTTGCCGATCGTTTCGGCACGATCCGCCAAATCGTTCCACGCCGCCAAGACGCGTTCGGCCTCGCGATAGTTCTGGATGCTGTAGGTACCGGGATTGAGAATATCCGGTTTGCGCCAGCCGTTGTATTTGGCGTATTTGGCAACGATGTCGGCGATTGCTGCGGCGTGCTCGGGACCGAATTCGCGCTTGGCCCACGCCGTCGACCAATCGGCAATGCGGTCTTTGCCGAGTGCATCCGGATCCCAGCCGAGACGGATGAAATACTCGATCGGCACTTCCAGCGGTTTGATGTCGCCGATGTTGGCGATCCATATCCGGTCCGCCCCGTGGCGATAGGCAAGGTTCATCTGTTCCCAGATTTTCGGCAGCGGATTGGAATTCAGCCATTGATACGAAAAGGGACCGCCATGCATATCCATGTGGAAATAGATGCCTGCCCCGCCGGTGCGCTTGGCTTCCGCCGCCGTCGGCAGACGGCGGATGTTGCCGACATTGTCGTCGGTAAAGAGCAGCGTGACGTCGTCCGGCACCTTCATGCCGGCGTCGTAGTATTTCAGCACTTCGGTAAACAGCGCCCAAAGCTGGGGCACCTTGGCCGGATCCTTGTGCAGTTCGTCGCCTAAAATCCGGCGTTGATCGACGATGATGTTTTCCAACAGCGCCTTGTCGGATTCGAAGCTGCCGGTCGAAGCCATGCTCATGTCGCCGTCGCCGCGCATGCCCATGGTGACGAGGTTGTCGTAATTCTTGTTGCGGGCGATGCCCTCGCGCCAAAACGTCTGCAGCGCGTCCTTGTTGGTGGCATAGTTCCACTGGCCGTTGCCGTAGGACGCCTTGCGCTTGGTCCACTCCTTCTGCGCCCGCATCATCGGCTCGTGATGCGACGTCCCCATGACGATGCCGTATTCGTCCGCCAGACGCGGGTTTTCCGGATCGTCCTCGTTGAAGGCATTGCCCCACATGGCGGGCCAAAGATAATTGCCGCGCAGGCGTAAAATCAGCTCGAAGACATGGGCGTACATTTTCGCATTGAAGCCGCCGAACTTTTCGTGCGCCCAACCGGCCAGCGCCGGGGCTTCGTCGTTGATGAAAATTCCGCGGTATTTGACGGCGGGCGGGCCCTGCACATAGCGGCCGGAAAGAACCGAAAGCGCATCCCGGTGGCGAACCGGCACATCCGCCCACCAATACCAGGGCGACACGCCAATCTGTTCGGAGACCTCGTAGATGCCGTAGATGGTGCCGCGGCGATCGCTTCCCGCTATTACCAGCGCCTGCGCCACACCGGGAAGCGGATTGGCCACGGTCGCGATGAGGTAGGATTCCCACTTTCCGGAAATGGCGGCGGCATCCAGTTTGCCGGATTTGATAAGACCGTCGATCAGCGTACTTTTGCCGACCGTGCCGACGATAACCACCGCGGCACCGGACGGTGTGGATGCGGAAAGCTGCGGCCGGATGGTAGTGACGCGTTCGATGTCCGCTTGCAGATCGGATGCGGCGCGGGCAACGCTTTTCTCGTCGTCTTTGCTTACGAACAGCGGCGCCGCCTTGCCGCTGCGCACCAGCGGAAAACTGCCCGACTCAGGTTTTTCCGACAAAAAGCTGCCGAAAGGTAGCAGCCGCATTCCCGATACCGCGGCCGCAGGCAAACCCGCAGCCTCCGCCGCAGCCGTGCAAACGCACAATAAAAGCGAAAACAGCACACCTAGCCGCGGCCCCAACATATCGCAATCTCCACGCAAAGCGGACCTATTTTCGGACTTCGTTTGCGTAATCGCAAGAGACGACAAAATCGCCATTTGTACGCGGCGGTCCGTGGTGCAAACACGCGGACAATATGCTGTCTCGCGAAATTGAATTCTTGCGGCAACAAGCAATCGGCAAATATGAAAATGGCCCATCCGATGGATGGGCCATTTCCGACATATTCGATTAGAAGTGATAGGCGGCGCCGAAATCCAACGAAAGCTCGTCCTGGTTGCCACTAACGCGGCCACCGGCGGCGAGATGGATCGTCAAAGCTTGCGTCGTAACGTCAACTCCGACCCGCGCCAAGCCGGCGACACGATCCGGCGTCGGCGAAGGTGCATAGAAATAGTTGCCTGACATCATCTTCATCAGATTGGTCTGACCGAGGCTCCGATCGTTCGTCTCGGCGGCCAACAACAACTGCGGACTGATGGCGATATCGTCACCCGCGACATAGGTGTGCGAAGCCCGGACGCCGACTTGGTAGCGCTGGCTCGCCTGATGCCCATGACTTACGGCAAGCAAATTGGGACCGCCGCCCGTCTCGGCGGCCGTTCCCGACGTCAGGTAAGTAAAGGTCGCCTTTCCGAACGGAACCAGATCGCCGTTGAAGAACGGAGCGCCCACCTGGATCGACGCGCCGCTCACGCTATTGGTGAGGGACGAGGTAAGCGTATTGCTGTACGAGTCGGTCCGCGTAACGTCGCTCGATGCATCCATATAGAACACGGAGGCATCGAAGACGACCGGACCGACGGGCACATGCCCAGCCAACGAACCGAAGAGGTGGTTGTTGTCCGTCGCGGCGCTGTTGTCATGCACGTGCAGATTACCCGTGCTCGAACTTGCAGCTACGTGGAACGACATCCCGCTCCCGAACCGGTAATCGATACCGCCGATAACGCCCAGGGTATGGCTGGCGAATGCCGATCCGCCGTTGCCGGCGTC
>WSSedL1CaDRAFT_10000787_pt1 | contig 20947 bp, 14 predicted proteins | sample WetSurSL1Cattail_FD_9464 | JGI IMG/M metagenome (IMG submission 9464)
GCTTAACAGCGTTATTGGCGGCTGGTTTACAGACAGATTAGTTGACACAGGCGGCGAAAAAATGACGGAATTAAAACCGTTTTTTGATTATATATCGCAAATGTTTGTAAGCGATTTGTTAATTGGATTTGCTTTAACAGGATTAGCGTTCTGGTTAGCGTATCTGTTCTTAAAGAATAAATTTAATTCGCAGTTCTTAACAACCGCTTTTATTGTTTTGGTTTTAATCGATCTCTGGCGCGTTGACGCTAGAGGCGCGCAATATCAGGATAACCCCGCAGTTCAGGAACAGTATTCTGAACCGGATTATATTTCAGCAATAAAAAGCCAGAACGATAAAGAACCTTACAGACTGCTTAATCTCAAACAGGACGGCTCGATTGGCTCTTTTGGTCATAACGGAAATTATCACGCTTATTTCTTAATTGAAGATATGTACGGATATTCAGGCATTAAACCGCGCGCTTTTCAGGACATCATCGACGTCGTCGGTCCTGCAAACCCAACTTTATGGAGAATGCTTAACGTAAAATATCTTATAATTAATAAACCCGTCGTAATGCCGGGATTAAAGAATATCCTTACAAATGACAAAACGGCAGTATATCAAAATGAATTCGTTTTGCCTCGCGCATACTTTGTAAACAGGGTAGAAAAGAAATCAGGTTACGATTTTCTTACTCTGCTAAAAACTAACTCTTTTGATCCTAAAGACGTGGCTTACGTTGAAGACAAAGATTTAACCGTGGATAAACCGGAAGCAGACGCTTCTATAAAAATCACTAAATATGAAGACACGAAGATTGAACTTGAAGCAAAGGCGACTGGCAATAACTTAATCTTTATAGGCAATACTTTTTATCCTGTAGGCTGGAAGGCTTCTGTCAACGGAAATAAAGCGGAGCTAATAAAACTTAATCATGGTTTTACCGGAATTGTAGTGCCTAAAGGCATAAACAAAGTTGAACTTGTTTATGCGCCTTCAAGCTATACAATTGGCAAAAAACTTTCGCTTGTACTGAATGTGCTCCTGCTTAGCGGCTTAATAGTTGTTATTGCGCTTAAGACAAAAAAGAAAAAATCAGTCAATGCGTGAGTCGAAATTATCTTTCCATTCAAGTTTGGCGTAAGCGTCAGGAAGATGTTTCCAGATTTTGATAAGAAAGAAGCTAATTAACTTAATAAACGCATTATTAGTTTTTAACGTTTTGAAGCCGTATCCTTCTCTGTTCAGATAAAAAACTGAATAAAACAAAGAGGAATACGGCTTTTTATATTTGTTTTCTGTAAATATTAATCCGTTCCCTCTCTTTTTAACAACCCATTTATGCGAAGGCGCAGGCAGTAAAAACTCCGTTAATGGACCCGGGGTTTCTATATAACCGCCTTTGGCAATCCTTTGCAGCTCTCTGCAAAACGTCACCGGATCGTCTACATGCTCTGCTATGTGAGAAGCTATAACGTAGTCAAATTCTTTGTCTCTGAAAGGAGCCTGTAATGCGTCGCCGCCAATTAGATACTTATCTTCGGGAACGTCAATCTTCTGGTTTGTCCGGTGAATAGACTCGCCAATAAATTTTTCCAGCAGGTAATTAGCTCTTTTATTTGCCTGGTGGCCGCTGCCGACGTCAAGCACTTTCCATGCGGGATCTATTTTTACTAATTGAGCCGTATTGCCTGCGTGCCAATAAGTAACTGCCTGTTTATAAACGTTGTAAGTTATTTCTCCAATTACTTCAGGCGAAAATTTATTTCTTCCATATTCCTGAAGAGTTTTAGGATCATACTCCTCAGAATGTTCCACCATATACAAAATTGCTTCTTTCAGCTGATCTAAATTTCTTCTATCAATTAAAAGTCCGGTTTCTTTAGTCACAAAATCTTCCGGGCCGCCGCATTTAGTTGCAATAACAGGAATGCCGTATAATATAGCTTCGGCCGTAACAACGGAAAAACCTTCTTCGTCGCTGTTAAGGATATGGAAATCAGCGTCGGTAAGAATTTTTAGTTTTTCTGCGTCGTCTACATATCCGTGGAATATTACGCAGTTATCTAATATTCCGTTTTCTGAGGCTAATTTTTTCAGCGCTTCTTTCTGTTCGCCGTTGCCTATTATGTGCAGCTCGATATTTTTTTTGTTAAGATCGTTATAGAGATACACAAAGGCGCGGATAATATCCGAAACGTTTTTCCTTTCATTTAAGATGGATATATGCACGGCGCGCTTTATGCCGTCTTTTTTGTTTCCGGCAGAAGTTAAATAATCAGGATTAATTTCAACTACGTTCTGAATTATCCCAAAATTACCCGTAAAACCAACCTTATGCAAATAATCCAAAGAAGCCTTTGAATCGACGTTTGCGAAATAACTTCTTTTAAGTACGGCGCCTTTCAAAAACTTAAGCGGAACATGGGTTTTATTGGTTTCGCCTTTTACAAATTTTATATCCGGCGTCGAGTGTTCTGTAATAACATATGGAGTTCCTTTCAGCAGGTTAATCATCAGAGTAAAGTATCCGGCTCTGTCAATTACGTTAACATGCATCAGATCTTCATGTCCCCAGCTTTTCCTTATATACCGCCAGCCAATAAAATGAGCTTTAAAGAACATAAAGTTAAAAGCAATTTTAGCCCTGATCCCTTTTGATTTAGGATTAAAATATACGCGCACTGTATACAGCCCGTCTTCCCAGACGGCGTCAAGCTCGTACCTTTTATCGGTTAACGAAGTATCGCGGCATACGTACAGAACTGCAACGTCGCAATGTTTTAATACGGCAAGAGCTTTCCTTTTTACAAATACTCCCAATACATTATTTATGCGGTTAGGATACCAGCTTGCTACAAAAAGGACTTTATATCTGATTTCTTTCATTGGCTTATTTATAACTATGAAAATATTTAATTATGCATTATCTTATAAATACCGTTTATTATACATAACAAACTATTGCGGCATAATAAATCTGATTTAATTACATAAAAATACTATTTTATTTTTATCATTTATAAATTTTTTTTAAGATTTTATTCCTATGAAAAAAGCGTTAATAATCGGCGTCTCCGGACAAGACGGAGCGTATCTTGCCGATATATTATTAAAAAAAGGATATCAGGTTTTTGGCGCCTCCAGAGACGCCGATCTTGCCGGTTTCCGCGGATTAAAAGCTCTTGGCATATACGACAAGGTCAGCCTTCATTCTATGTCTCTGATCGACTTCAGAAGCGTTATGCAGACAATATTGCAGATACAGCCTGACGAGATTTACAATATGGCCGGGCAGTCTTCCGTAGGTCTTTCATTTCTTCAGCCTGTAGAAACGCTTGAAAGCATTAGCATAGGCACGCTAAATATTCTTGAAGTTTTAAGATTTCATAAATTAAATACAAAATTTTATAACGCCTGCTCAAGCGAGTGCTTTGGAGATACAGACGGCTCCGCCGCAAATGAAGAAACCCCTTTTAAACCAAGGAGCCCTTATGCAGTCGCAAAATCGACTGCGTTCTGGTTAGTGGCCAATTACCGCGAGGCGTATAATCTATTCGCCTGTTCAGGGATATTATTCAATCACGAATCGCCTTTAAGACCAAAACGATTTGTAACAAAAAAAATTATTGAAACCGCCTGTAGAATTTCGCAGGGGGAAAAGTTAACGCTAAAATTGGGAAACACCCAAATAAAAAGAGACTGGGGCTGGGCTCCGGAGTTTACCGACGCCATGTTCAGAATTTTACAACAGCCATATCCTACCGATTTTGTTATTGCCACGGGTAAAAACATTTCGCTGGAGGAGTTTGTCGAAATCTCTTTTAAAACTCTTGGTCTTAATTATAAAGACTACTTAGAACACGACGAAAATTTAAACAGACCCACTGATATTTCTGTCAGCCTTGGCGATCCTTCTAAAGCAAAGAGAATCCTCGGCTGGGAAGCTAAATACAAGGTAGAAAACGTAATTGAAATGATGATACAAAGTGAACTATCTAAAAACTAACCTTTATTATTTACCGATTTTATTTTTATGGGAATTGTAATCCGGCAAAGCATAAGGACGGTTTTTATTACTTATTCCGGCGTCCTTCTTGGCTTTATAAATATTCTTTGGCTGTATCCTTTAGTTCTTAATACAGAACAGGTTGGTCTTACTAAAACGCTTATAAACGTAGCCGGACTTTTTGCAACGCTGGCCTCTTTAAGCTCGGCAAATATCCCTTCCCGCTTTTTCCCTTACTTCAAAGACGCTAAAGAGCAGCATCACGGAATATTATTTTTTATTCTCGTGGTAGGGCTTATCGGCTTTTCGCTTTTTGTAGTTATATTTTTATCGCTAAAAGATACTATTTCCGCAGTTTACCTTAAAAACGCGCCGCTTCTTATTAGGTACTACTATTATCTGATTCCATTTACGCTCATTCTGCTTTTATCAAACATAATGGAGTCTTATAATACTATACAGCAGCGTTCTGTTTTTCCAAGCTACGTAAGGGAAGTGCAAATAAGAATTCTTACTGCGGCGGGACTGATAATATTTTTCTTAGGCTATTTTAATTTCGACGCTCTGGTTTATTACATAATATGCTCATATTTAGCGGGTTTAGTTGCGTTGCTATTATATACAAAATCGCAAAATTACCTGTTCCTAAAGCCTAATACTTATGTGTTCAGGAGTCCGTTGATTAAACAAATTGCAACGTATAGCGGTTTTTTATTATTAGGCAGCACAAGCGCAATTATAATTGGGAACGTTGACAGCCTTATGCTCAGCGCATATTCTGGTTTAAGAGCTACTGGCATTTACACAATAGCCTTTTATATAGCCACAATAATTGAAATACCAAGACGCTCGTTATCTCAGGTGCTGGTGCCTTTAGTTTCGGAAGCCAATAAGAACGAAGATATAGCAAAATTAGAAGACCTTTATAAAAAATCGTCTATTAACCAATTAATTATAGGCTCGTTGATATTTATTGGAATATGGAGCAACATAGACGGCATTTTTGCTCTCATTCCTAACGGAGCCGAGTATTCAGCCGGTAAATGGGTGGTATTTTATCTTGGGCTTGGCAAACTATTCGATATGGCTACTGGAATAAACGCTGAGATTGTAGGCACGTCAAAGTTTTATAAAGCAGACTTGATGTTTAACTGCATACTTGGATTTCTTGCAATATTTACAAATTTGTGGTTAATACCAAAATATGGATTAACCGGAGCTGCAATGGCCTCGGCTTTATCCGTTTTTATTTACAATACAATCCGCTTTAGTTATTTGCTGTATGTGATGAGAATACAACCGTTTTCTTTCAATACAGTAAAAGGATTATTAATAATTGGCGTTATTGTAGCCGCAGTCAATTTTATTCCATTTATCTATTCCGTTATAATAGATATGATAATCAGAAGCTTAGTCATTGCAATCCTATTTGCAGTCTTAGTTTTAACATTTAATATCTCTGAGGATATAAATAAAATAGTTTATAAGGTATTCGCTTTAGTGAAGAGTAAAATCAAATAAATTTTATTGAGCATTTATTCTTTGGTTATTGTTTCTCTATAAATTGTTAAATTTGTAAGCAATTAAAATTGCAATAAGCGGCTATATTTTTTAATATTATATTTCAATCGTAAGATATGAATAAAAATTATTCGTTAAATGACATATATGAGTTTTTACCAGAGGACTATTCGATAGTAGGCAATACCGAAATTGGATACATTAATAATGCAAAACCAATTGAGCTCGCAAATAAAGAATCTATAGTCTGGATCAAAGGCAATAAAAACGATAAATATAAATTAATAAACGAGACCCTCGCCAGATTGATTATCTGCGATAAAAATTTAGAGATAGACGAGACCATTTCTAAAACAAAATGTTTTATTGTGGTAGATAATCCAAAACTTATTTTTATTCGTATTATAGAAAACTTGTTTATCCCCAAAAAAGGGAAAGAGATTCATCCTTCTGCAATAATACATCCAGACGCTCAAATAAGCCCGACTTCGTATATTGGACCATTTACTTACATTGGCAATTGTAAAATTGGAGATAACGTCATAATTGACGGGAATTGTTATTTATATGACAATACGACAATTGGGAACAATGTGATAATACATGCCGGGGTTGTTATTGGCTGCGACGGATACGGCTATTCAAGGAATGAAAAATTAGAATTTGAAAAATTTCCTCATCTTGGGGGAGTAATAATACATGATAATGTGGAAATTGGAGCTAACGCCGCTATCGACAGGGGCGCTCTTGGAGATACAATAATAGGAGAAGGAACCAAAATAGATAATTTGGTTCAAATTGCTCACAATGTAGTTATTGGGAAGCATTGCGCAATTATTGCAAATTCTATGTTAGCAGGCAGCGTAGTAATTGGAGATTACTCATGGGTCGCTCCTTCTGCTTCGGTATTAAATCAGCTTCATATTGGATCTAATGTTACTGTTGGATTAGGCGCAGTAGTAAACAGGCATATACCAGATGGCGAAGTTTGGACAGGAGTCCCGGCGAAACCGTTAAAAGAATATGTCGATACTCAAAGAGCTTTAAAAAAATTAATTAAATAATCAGGTTTTATATGGAAAATAAGAATATTTTAATATTATCGCCCCATACAGACGATGCAGAACTTGGGTGCGGCGGAACTATCATTCGTTTACTTGAAAAAGGGAATAACATTCATTGGGTTGTTTTTTCTACTGCAGAAAATTCGCTCCCGGAAGGCATGCCCAAAGATACATTAAAGACTGAATTTACTGATGTATATAGGTCATTGGGTATTAAGGATGAAAACGTTGATATATTAAACTACAGGGTTAGATATTTATTTGAAGAACGGCAGCAAATATTGGAAAAGCTCGTGACGGTCAGAAACAAGTTTAAACCTGATTTAGTCCTTGGCCCTTCATTGAATGATTTTCATCAGGATCATATTGTCGTCGCAACCGAAATGGTGCGCGCATTTAAGAACTGTTCATCAATAATAAGTTACGAGCTCCCATGGAATAACATTACGTTTAACGCTCAAATGTTAATACGCCTTGAAAAAGAGCAGATTACAAAAAAAATTGAATTGCTTAAATTCTATAAATCGCAATTCATTAAACAAAGGAACTATTTTTCTGAAGATTTTATTTGGGGTCTTGCCTGCTCTCATGGAGCACAGGCAAATTGTAAATATGCAGAAGCTTTTGAAATAATCAGGTGGATTGAATAGGCGCAATATGAGCTATAGATTTGTAAAAATAACGTCGTTATATAGGGATTTTTTAAAACACTATTATCATTTGAACCCGAATATTAAGTCTGAAAATTATGAGGTTCAATTGAACCATCTGATGGCTCAATGTTTTGGCTGGGCAGATTATTATAGCGAGCATTTAAAATCTTTAGGCGCTGAGTCTTACGAAATTGTAGCCAATGCGTTTCCTCTTCAAAATGAGTGGGCAAAAGAAAACGGTTCTTCTGCAACTGGTCTTGATATTGTTGTAGACCAATTAAAAAAACTAAAACCGGATGTTGTATTTTTTCAGGATAGTTACAAATTTAACGGCAACTTTATAACAGAGCTTCGCGCCAAAATTCCTAGCATTAAATTGATTATTGGGTTCTGCTGTACAATTTTTAATAATCAGTATCTTGAACAATTTCGGGCATTTGATTTCATGTTTGTATGCTCGCCTTTGTTTGCTAATAGATTTAAAGAATTTGGATTAAAAACTTACACTATATATCATGCTTTCGAAGAATCGATATTAGAGCGAGTAAAAATTAACAACCCTTATCCAGAAGTTGATTTCTTATTTGTCGGTTCTTTCATTCCCGGCGCAGATGGGCATGTTGTAAGAAAACAAATAGTCGACGAACTTATCGCATCTAAGATAAACATAGAAATTTATTCTAATATTCTAACAATTAAACCGCTTGATTTGTTTTTAAGAGGTAGCGCATATATTGCATCCGAAATATTAAAAAAGACAGGACTTAATTCTTTGGCTAAGAGTTTGCCTGGAATTAAAAAAGCATACTACCTAAATGAAATTCCTAAAAACGTCGAAAATATATCTGCGATAAAAAAAATCACAAAACCTCCGCTATTCGGGCTTGAGATGTTTAAAGCTCTGTACCACTCAAAAATAGGATTTAATGTGCATGGCACTGCCGCCGAAGGATATGCCGCTAATATGCGCTTATTTGAAGTTACGGGTATTGGCTCCTGTTTAGTGACTGATTGGAAAAAGAATATTAACGATCTGTTTGAAGAGGATAAAGAAGTTGTTACATTTAAAACAGCCGCTGAATGTACAGAAAAGGTTAAATGGCTTTTAGATCACCCAAGCGAAAGGGAAGCGATTGCAAAAGCAGGGCAGAATAGAACATTAAGAGATCACAATTACAAAATTAGAGCGGAATTTATGCATAATATCATTTGCGAAGAACTCTTATCTAAATAGCGCTCAACGCATATTTTTTAAAGTCACTGGATTGTGAGCCCGCCATCAATAACAAGACTAGTTCCTGTTATCCATCGGCTTGCATCAGATAATAAAAATACGACTGCATTTGCGATATCTTCAGGAAGCCCATACCCCAACGGATATTTTTTTTCATCTTCAGCTATCATTTCTTTGGATAATTGCTGGTTTATCGTTTCTGTCATTGGGGTTTTAACTATACCAGGCAGTACGCAGTTCACTCTCGTTTTGGATTTTGCCACCTCTAAAGCTAACGCCCGACTAAAAGCGTTTAATGCGGCCTTCGACCCGGCATACAAAGCATTTCCCGGAGCGCCGATAAAGCTTGCAACTGATGAAATAAAAACGATAGATGAGTTTGGTTCAATTAATTTTTTTTTCAATACTGTTTGAACCAGAAAAGCTGCCGCTTCATAATTAATTCCATAAACTGAATTCAGCTTTTCTTTATTAATAAATTTTATTGGCAATGATGCAAAAACGCCTGCAGAGTATACTATCCCATTTAATTTAGGAAGTTTTTCAATTAGCGCTAATCGCTCTTCCTCAATTGATAAATCTGCCGAAAAAAATATGTGGCGTCCCTCTTTTAACAAGCTTTCCGTTTCAGAAAGCTTTTCAGCGTTTCGCCCAACTGCTACTACGCTCCCCCCCATTTGGGAAATGCCAATGCAAATTTGTCTTCCAATACCAGACGACGCCCCCGTTACAAGAAACATCTTACCTGTTAAGTCAAAAGGGGAGTCATTCATCTCAAGACTCATTTTTTAGAAATGGTTAGATCAAATAATTGCTGTAACGTCGAACAACTTTTTATTTCCTCTCCTGATAAGCTAACATTATACTCTGAATCAAGCATCGCCAATGTTGATAATAACGCTAATGAATCCCATTCAGCTATTTCCTGAAATTTTGATTCACCTGAAAGAGTATTTTCATCAACATTATCAATTGCATCTTCAAAATTGCGCACAAATTTATTTATATCCATAATGACAATCCTTTCTAAAATTAAAAATTAATTATGCATCCACCCCAAGAATAACCGACTCCAAATCCAACAAGAATCAGGTTGTCATTTTTAGCGACTTTGCCTTCAATTATCGCATTTTTTAGAGCAATTGGGATACTTGAAGAAACCGTGTTCCCAACTTCCGCCAAATACTCATAAAACTTATCTTCCGATATTTTGATTTTCTTCCTGAGGAAATCGAGCATATATTTATTTGCCTGATGAAAAATAAATAACGATATATCCTTTTCAGTTAGATTTGCTTTAGTATACAGTTTTTCTATTACAGGCGGAACCTCACGTAACGAAAAATTAAATATCTCGCTTCCATTCATAAATAGCGAGTTATCATTTCTTACATTTCCATATTCGTCAGTAAAATCCGTTCCTGATTCATCTGTTTTAGGAAAGCGTAAACCTCCAGCTTTAACAATCAAGTTTTTCCCGCCCTGTCCATCAGTGCCAAAAATAAAAGGACCTATTTTGTTCTCGGCTCCTTCAACCGCAGAAACAAGAGTAGACGCGGCCGCATCTCCAAAAATAGTTTTAACGCTCTTGTCTTTTGGATGAATAAACTTACTATATGTTTCGGCTGTAATTAATAAGACATTACTTGCCTGCTCGGTTTCTATAAGACCTTTGGCAATGCTTAAGCCATAAATAAATCCCGAACATCCCAAATTAAAGTCAAATGCTCCCGACGATTTAGGAATTCCAAGTTCATTTTGTATATAGCATGCAGTCGTCGGCAAAAAATAATCTGGACTTTGCGTACAGAATAATACAAAATCAATTTCTTTAGGATCAATGTTGTATTCTTGAAATAATTTTTTTGCGCTTGCAATACCCAGATCAGAAGAAAGTTCATTTTTATCGGCAATGTGTCTTGTATGAATTCCTGTTTTTTGAGCAATCTTTTCGATAGACCATTCAGGAAACTCTTTAGCAATGGTTTCATTATCAAGACGCTTTTCCGGTAAATAGTAGCTGATAGCTTTTATATAAGATTTCATATTCTTTTCATTTTATTATATTTTAACTTAAAGAAAAAATATTACTTATTCCAATCATTATTTATTAATACTAGCATTGGCTGAATTTGATTCCAAATTGCTTGACTTTATATGATTATATTTATATAATCATATAACAAATTTATTAACTTTTATGTGGGGAAACCATGAAATTACTAATTTATTCATGTTTTGTTAGTTTTGTTTTCTTTTTTGCAAGTTGCTCCAATGAAGACGTCACATCGCCAGATGTTAAGTCAAATGAATCCGGAAAAGTTTTACTAAAATTTGATAAAACAACCGCGCCTTTAGACGTAGTAACAATAACCGCTTATTTAACCAAAACCACCGGACCCGATACAATTAGCGGAACTCTAAACTTATTATCAGATACGACTGCAAGCATTTCGTTCCAAAATATTCCGATTGGAGACTGGCATTTAAAAATTAATGCTGCAAATAGCCAGGGCGTTATAATTTATTCAGGCGAAGCCGATTTAACTGTTATCGCTTCAATGATTACGCAAGTTGCATTAACTCTTCAGCCTTCAGGAAACGCATCTGTAGGAGGTATATATATATTAGTAAACTGGGGCGTAAATACCAGCGCCTGGACGGATTATTCCCACAATCCCGTTTTAATTCCAACGTCTTCTACATTTGACGCATATGGATTATCCTCTCCTATTGTTTTCGTGGACGGAAGTTCCTTCAAAATGTGGCATACTTGTATAGCCGCTAGCGGAGTTAGTTCTGTTGGATATGCTGAATCTACCGATGGTCTTACCTGGACGCGACCAACTTCAAAACCTGTATTATCCCCAGGAGCTTATGGCGCTTGGGATTCCTATACTGTAGGACCTGGACCCGTAATTAAGGTTAACGGCGAATACTGGATGTACTATAATGGAAGCATTAGCAGCATGGGGCCTTCTCATATTGGTTTAGCTACTTCGACTGATGGTATTAACTGGACTAAAAAAGCAAGTCCCGTTATATATTCCCAAAGCGGTTGGGAATCTGCCGTTGGAGCCGAAGGTATTATAAAAATTGGCGATGTTTATTATTTATATTATACCGGAAGAAATAATGGAGCTTATAAAATTGGTTTAGCTACGTCAACAGATGGATTAAACTGGACAAGATATTCAGGCAATCCTATTTTATCTGCTGATAAATCTTGGGAAGGCAATGGAGTTTATTATCCTAGCGTAATAGCGCAAAATGGCGGTTACACAATGTTTTATGGCAACATCAGTTCTTATAACACTGCTTTTGGAACTGCTACTTCCACAGACGGTAAAAACTGGGTAAAAAGTTCAAGTAATCCATTCTTTACTTATAAGAATTCGTACAGCAATTGGACTAATTCGATTAACTATCCATGCGCTATAAAGTACAATAACGAACTACGCGTTTATTATACTGGTTATAGCATTTCACTCGGAACTCAAACCATTGGGTTAGTTCGGAAATAATGCTTTAAATATAGCAGTTTTTCTTTAAGAACCCTTTTTATAAAGGGTTCTTTTTTTATTATGCTAAAACTATAGTAATAACTTAACTTGTCTCTTTCTTTAAAAGCATATTTATTTTATATTATTTTCTTGATAACAATTATTTTTTCAGGATATTGATGAAGAATTTTGCAATAACCGGAGTTGCAGGGTACATTGCCCCGCGCCATTTACAAGCTATTAAAGCTACAGGCAATCAGCTTGTGGCTGCCGTTGATACTCACGATTCTGTAGGCGTTTTGGATCGTTATTTTCAGGATGTGAGTTTCTTCACTGAATTTGAACGGTTCGACAGGCATCTGGAAAAACTGAAACGTTTATCGGAAGAAGAACGGGTTCATTATGTAAGTATCTGCTCGCCTAATTTTTTGCACGACGCTCATATGAGGTTCGCCCTTAGAATTGGCGCGGACGCTATTTGCGAAAAACCCCTTGTGCTTAATCCATGGAACCTTGATTCTATCCAGGAAATGGAAAAAGAAACAGGCCATAGAGTAAACACCGTTTTACAATTGCGCGTACATCCGGCTCTGCTTGAATTAAAAAATAAAATTGCAAACTCTCCTAAAAAAGAAAAACATGAAGTTTTGTTAACCTACATCACTTCGCGCGGGTTGTGGTATAATTATTCCTGGAAAGGAGTAAAGGAAAAATCGGGCGGCGTTGCTACTAATATTGGCGTTCATTTCTACGACTTTTTAATGTGGCTGTTCGGCAGCGTAAAGAATAGCTCGGTCTATCTTTCTGAGTTTAATAAAATGTCAGGCTTCCTTGAACTTGAAAACGCAAACGTAAGATGGTTTTTGTCTATTGATAAAAACGACCTTCCGGCTGAAGCGGTAAAAGACGGTAAAACTACTTACAGATCAATTACAATTGACGGCGATGAAGTTGAGTTTACTAATGGCTTTACCGAACTCCATACCAAAATTTATGAAGAAGTTTTAAAAGGAAACGGATTTGGCATTGACGACGCAAGAGCGGCTATTGAACTTGTATATCAGCTGCGCAACGCCAAATTGGAAAGTAATCTTGAATACGCTCATCCATTTTTAACTAAAGGGAAGTAATGAGTTTTTTTAAACATGAATCCGCCTATGTTGACGAGCCCTGCGAAATTGGCGAAGGAACAAAAATCTGGCACTTTTCCCACGTGCAGTCGGGCGTTAAAATTGGAACTAACTGCGTTCTTGGGCAAAATGTAAATATTGGAACTAACGTCTCAATTGGCAATTTTGTAAAGATCCAAAATAATGTTTCGGTTTACGAAGGCGTTATTTTAGAGGATTATGTTTTCTGCGGTCCCTCGATGGTTTTTACAAACATTCTAGATCCGCGCTGCAAATATCCGCAGGTCGGTTCGCAGTTTTATAAAACGACTCTTATTAAAGAGGGAGCTTCTCTAGGAGCTAATTCAACTATCGTTTGCGGTCATACTGTAGGCAGGTTTGCGCTTGTTGGCGCAGGTTCAGTCGTAACAAAAGATATACCCGACTTTGCGCTTGTAATAGGTAACCCCGCAAGAATTAAAGGCTGGGTAAGCGAAGCCGGAAGAAAATTAGAGTTCGATAAAGAGGGAATAGCTTTCTGCGAAAAATCGAATAAAAGATATAAACTTGAAAACGGCTTGGTAAAAGAAATTTAAGCTCCGGATTATTATAATTTACGCGCGATTACTACTACAGTTTTAAATACGTCTTTAACGCTTGAAGAGCTATCGAGAGCTTCTAAAAGAATAATATAAATTCCAATGCGCAGGGCGTTTCCGTCTTCGTCGCGTCCGTTAAATATTATTGAGCCGTTATATGCGTTTTGCTGGTTATTAAAAAGCGTCCTCAGCAGCCTCCCTTTATTATCATAAATTCTTACGCGAACCTGCTGCGCCGGATGCTGCAGGCTATAAGTAATTACGGTATTATCTTCGTATCCGTCATTATCCGGCGAAAAAGGATTTGGCGCAACTGTAATAGCAGACGTTCTTGTTTGATTAATTGCAGCAAACAGACTGTTTACTTTGCCCGGAGTTCCCCCTGCAGGATCGCAGCACAAGCCCCAGTTTGAAGCGGTAGCGCCGTCCAGTAAAGGATTAATTTTTTCTATTGATTTGTCTTTTGCCACAGCTGCCTTTTTGTTCAACCAGCCGCTCGTATAATAAACGGAATCAATTGTGTTGTTATTTAAATCTTTTAGTAATACCATGCCTTCAGAATTATCCAGACCAAGATTTGCCGTCCCGCAGATTTTAATATTTTTATTGTTTTGCATATACGAATATTTTGAGTTGATTAACGTATCTGCCGCAAGAACGTAATATTCATGATCGGCCAAAACAAAACGGGCGTCGCTTAGCCTGTAAACGTCTCCTTTTAAGTTTTTAATTTGCCAGCCTGCAATATTAATTGTATCGCCGCTGACGTTAAGAAACTCGATATACTCCGAATTTCCGCTCCCCGGATTATTCATAATTTCATTAATAACAACGCTGTTCCTTTTATAAGAAGGAACTCCTACTACTGAGTTTATTTGGCCGGGAGTGCATCCTGCCGGGCTTATAGACGTCTTCCAGTTAAGGCTGTCGTTTCCATTTACTGATAACGAAACTCTTTCTAACGAAAAACCAACGGTTCCGCCAGCAGCGGCGCCATTGGCGGTCCAGGAAGATTTATAAAAAACGCTAGAAATTTCAGAGCCGTCGAAATCGTATATCCTTACTCCGTCTTCGGAATTATTTAGCTGACCAAAGCTGGCAATAATTATTTTTACATTAACTGACGGATAGTATTTATAAAAAGACGAGTCGCGCGCAATTATAAAATATTCATTTGGCTGAACGTATAAGTCTTTATTTGCTATTTTTGCTTTTATAGTGGTTGCCGAATAATCGCTAACTGATAAACCGTTCAGATTAATTGCCTGACCGGAAACATTAACAGCTTCAATCCATTCAGGTTTATCCAGCGCTGGATTGTACATAATTTCGTTAACGAGCAGAGAGCCTGCATTATTTTTTATCCTTATTGATTCAGACGCATAATTATTAACAGAATCTTCGTCTTTAGCATATTTAATTTTCGCCGCAATTAAATATTTTTCATTAACAGCCTTAAATGAACGGCTTGCAAATAAATCAATTGAATCCGCCGCGTTAAGCGTTCCCGGATAACTCTGCGTTTCAAAAAGCTGCAAAGCGGATTTATTCGTGTCAGGGGAGAAATAATATTCTATACTAAAAGCGCTTGCGCTCGCCGAACCTGAATTTTTTATTCTTGCTGCTACAAGCAGCGAATCGCCATGCTGCGGAGCCAAAAAATTTGCAAATACTTTTAAAAGCGTTAAATCGTTTACCTTTGCCGAGATGCTGTTTTTCCTCCCCGGAGTGCTTCGCTCCGCGTCTGTTGAAACTCCCCAGTTGTCTTTAAGATTAGAATCGTTATTTAAGTTTTTTCTTTCTAACGAAAAGCCTTGTTTGCTTTCAAAATTAATTCCATACAAAACCGAATCAATAATATTATTTTCTGCGTCTTTCAAAACAACCCCGTCTTTATCATTATTCAAAACGGGAACAGGCGTAAACAATATTTTAGCCGGGATATTCCTGTGATAATTATATATTGACGAATCTTTTGTTACTAGAAAATACTCTCCCGGCAAAGCCAAAAAGTCTTTTGTAGTTTTATAAATTTCCGGAGTTGCGTATACGTCGTTTATCGACCAGCCTTTAAAATTTATAGTGTCTGGAGTATTATTATAAAACTCAATCCACTCCGGTTCTCCATTTGTAGGATCGTACATTATTTCATTTATAAGAACCGCGCTTTTACTGTACGCAAGGTCTGCTTTTTTATATAAATAATTATTGGCCTCATTTTCATCTCCCTGCGCAGTTAAATTTATTATCACTGCCATAGCTCTGTGAATATTGCTAACCAGCGGATTTAATTCAACTATTGCAGAATCTGTCGGATTCAATTTAGGGTATGGACCGGAGTATAAAAGCGCGTCCGGAAGCGTGTCGTTATTTACATCTTCATAAATCTTAAGCGTAAAGGGGAGAGCATATATGCCGGCGTTTTTCACTTTGATCTTTAGACCGACGCTGCCGCCGTAGTTTGGCGTTTGAGGAATAACTTGCGCGTCTGCAATTTGTAAATCGTAATCGCAGGCCGAAACTGAATTTTTCTTCCCCGGAGTTGCGCCGTTTTTATCCTTTGATTCCAGCCAGTTTGATTGTTTTATTGACAAACCGGAGGGTTCAATTCTTTCAAGCGATTTACCGCCAGAGCCGCCCCATGACGATTGGTATTCTACTGAGTCGATAGTTCTGTTTAACGAATCTATTAGTATTACTTTATCGCCTGAATTATTTAGAGCTGGAAATTTTGCGCATACAAATTGCGAGGTAATTGCATAATCTTTAATCAGCGAACTATCGGCTGCAATTACTAAATATTCCTTTGGTTTTATTACTAACGATTTTGTTATTACGGTTGCGGTATCTGTATTATCAGAAAGTTTATAGTTTTTTAAGTCTATTTCCTTTTGGCTATTATTATAAACCTCTATCCATTCTGGCTGCCTTAAAGCGGGAGCGTACATAATTTCATTTATAACAAGGTCGTTTCTTTCTTCGTTTATTTTATACGCGGTAAACTGCGCGTATTTCTTATTATTAGTTATGTCTTCATCATTTACAAAATCTACATAAGCGAAGTATCTGTTTATTCCAGAGCTGTATGGAGCGCAATTTGCAGTAAATGTTGCGCTGTCTTTTGGCGTTAATATCGGGCCTGTTATTGTTTTAATTAATTCGGTCTGTTGAATTAACGTATCGTTATTTATGTCGGCATAAATCTTTACCGCATAGTTATTGACGGTTTGTTTGCCATTATTGAGCGCTGTAATAATTAATTCGTTCTTGTCTGTAATGCTTATTGATTTATATTTTAATTGTGCGTTTGTTAAAGCCAAGTCGTATTGTTTTACTGCAACCGAATTTATCTTCCCCGGAGTAGCTCCGTTTTTATCCTTTGACTCCGACCAGTTTGATTGCGTTATTGACGAACCGGACGGTTCAATTCTTTCAAGCGATTTACCGTTCGAGCCGCCCCACGCAGGCAGATACTCTAACGAGTCGATAGTTCTGTTTAACGAATCTATTAGTATTACTTTATCGCCTGAATTATTTAACGATGAAAACTTAGCGGTTATAAATTGCGACGGAATTGTATAATCTTTAAGCAGCGAGCTATCAGCCGCAATTACTAAATATTCATTCGGTTTTAAAATTAGCGATTTTGTTATTATCGTAGAAGTATCAGTATTGTCAGAAAGTTTATATCCTTTTAAATTTATTTCTTTCAGACTGTTATTATAAACTTCAATCCATTCTGGGCGCTGTAAAGCCGGGGCGTATATAATTTCGTTGATAACAATGTCGTTTCTTTCCTCGTTAATTTTATACGCTGTAAATTCTGTAAACTTTTTATTATTTAAAGTGTCTTCGTCATTAAGAAATTCTATGCAAGCAAAGAACCTGTTTGCGCCTGCGTTATAAGGGCTGCAAGCCATTGTAAGCGTTATACTGTCTTTATATGCTATTGTCGAACCAGTTATCGTTTTAATCAATTCATTTTGTTGAATAAGAGTATCGTTATTTATATCGGCATAGATTTTTACTGCATAATTATTGGCAGTTTGCTTGCCGTAATTACGTAGCGTAACGCTTAATTCATTTTGCCCGGTAATGTTTATTGTTTTATACTTTGTTTTAAAATCTGTTAGAGCTAAATCATATTGTTTTAGCGCTATAGAATTTACTAGGCCTGGAGTAGCGTTAAACCCGCTAATAGAACTTCCCCAGTTTGATTTTAGTACTGAAGATTCGTCTTTATCAATTCTCTCTAACGATTTTCCGTTTATGTTTCCTCCCCATGCAGGAAGATACGCCAGGCTATCAATAGTCGCGCCTAAAGAGTCAGTCAATACAATGGAATCTCCATCATTATTTAGCGACGGTAGATTTGTTTTTATAACTTCTACCGGGATTTTATAGTATGAAAGGATAGACGAGTCTTTTGTAATTATTAGAAATGAATTTGGCTGGAGTAAAATATCTTTTGAGGTTATTACGACGCGGTTTGTTTTGTCGCCTATCCTCCAGTTTTTCAGGTTGATTTGCTTTTGGGACTTATTAAAAATTTCCACCCATTCGGGCTGTCCGGCTATGGGCGCATACATGAACTCATTTATTACCGCATCATTATAGCTGCTTCCCTTGGGATGAACTGTGAAAGAGATTTGTTTTATATTATCTGCTTTATTTTCGTCCCGGCCATATATGACCTCCGCAATTATATTATATTTACCCGCGGCAAGAGAATTTAATTCCGAGGAGGTTTCAACCGAATCGTTAGCGGCCAGACTGGAGTAGTCTTTGTTAACTAACAACTCGCTTGCTTCCGGTATTGAATTATAATTAGCATCGTTGTAAATATTAATAGAAAAACTATCTGCTGCTGCAGATCCTTTATTTAATACTTTTGCGCTAATAGCTGCGCTTCCTCCCTCATAAATTAAAGACGGGGAGACGCTTATTGAATTGACCTCTAAATTATGTTCATAAGGCGTAATAGAGTTTCTGTACCCTGGCGTTCCGTTTAAAACAAGCGAATTGCTCCAATTTGAAGGGGAGGCATCTTTGTTCATTTTAATTTTTTCATCTGAGTATCCGACCGCATTATCGGCGGAATATGAATAATAGTCCAATGTATCGTTATTTTTGTTTAACAGGCAAATAGGCCTGCCTGTAGTATTGGACATGCCCGTAGAGCCGAAATAATTATCTGCAATTTTAAGTATTAGAGCGCCGGATGGAATTTTATCTTTATATAGTCCATTTGCAAAATCATAATTACCTTGTAAAATTACTGCATAGGAGCCTGGCGCCAGTATGGAGGTTGAGCCTGTTTTTAATATGATATCCGGATTTGAAGTATTATACTTTATTTTGAAGCTGTCGATGTCAATTGGAGTTAGACCAAAATTATAAATTTCGATAAATTCATTATCGCTCCCCTGAGGATAAAACATCACTTCAGAAATCGCTAAAGAAGCGACTGATTGTGCATGGAGAAAAAGAAGAGGGAAAAGCAGAAGTACAAAAATATACTTCCTCAACCTGTCAGGTCCCGGTTACCGTTGTTGAAGTTCCCTGATCGTCGCTATTGGAAACCGTAGCGCCAATAACATAAGTATCATCCTGAAATGAGCTTGAATATAATATTAAAATTTTTGTGCCGGGTTTAATAACCAACGACCCGGATAATCCTCCCGTTACAGACGAAGTTTTTGCAGCAGCCGGAACTTCGTAAGTAGTTGAATATGTATACGTTCCAGGTACAATATTTTTTATAGTTTTTGTTTCACCCGAAGGCACAACAATTTCGCTTCCTCTAAAATTCACATGTATGTCCCCGGCGGCTAAGTTTTTCAGCGTTATGCTGTTATCCAGGTTTGAAGAGCAACTTACAAAAGCCGCACAAAAGGAGAGTAAAATAAAAAGGACTGCATATTTCTTTTTCATATAAAACCTCAACGGTTTTTTGTATAAGATGAATATTAAATTAATCTATCAGCGTTAAATTGTCAATCAATTTAGAAATAATATCGTTACTGTCAAAAAAAAAAGCCTGTACTTTTTTATATTATCGTAAGATTTATTAAATACTTTAATTGTAACCTGGAATTTGAAGATTTATTTGTTATTGTGGGACTCTCTTTAGCAAAAGCGGCAACCAGTTAGACGCAAAAGCCAACTTGTATTGCGGCAATTTAGAGTATATAAACAAAAGCCCCGCCCAGTAAAACAGGGCGGGGCTGGCGTTGTTAACAAGTTATTAACATTTTAAAAAAGATTTAACTCAATTTTTGTTCTTATGCTGTCAACCGTTTCTTTTAAGTTTTTATCAAGAAGAATTCCTTCTTCGATGCTTCTGCATGAATGGATTACGGTTGAGTGATCTCTGCCTCCAAAATGGAGTCCAATGCTCTTAAGCGAAGACTTAGTCATTTGGTTGGAAAGATACATAGCCACCTGCCGGGCAAGCACAATCTCTTTTTTTCTTGTTTTATCTCTTATTTTATTTTCGTCTACTGCAAGAAAATCGCATACGCATTTTGTAATCGATTCAATCGAAATTGAGAACTTTCTGTTTGTTGCAATTTCTTTTACGGTTCTTTTTGTCAGATCAAGAGTAATATCTTTTGAATTAAGCGAAGCCGTAGCAAGAAGCTTAATAAGGCAGCCTTCAAGCTCGCGGATGTTAGACGTAATGTTGGTCGCTATGTGCTCTAAAATTTCCGGAGAGATGTTCATTCCGTAATCTGAGCTCTTTTTATTAAGGATAGCGATTCTGGTTTCAAGGTCAGGCGGCTGAATATCTGCCGATAACCCCCACTGAAAACGGGAAATCAACCTGTCGTCCAATCCTTTTAGATCTTTGGGCGGTTTATCGCTGGAAAGGATGATTTGTTTGCCAAGCTGGTGCAGGGTATTAAAAATATGGAAGAACAAATCCTGCGTCTTTTCTTTGCCAATAAGAAACTGGATATCGTCTATTATCAGAACGTCCATGCTTCTGTAAAAATTAGAAAAATCGTTAACTTTATTAGATTGAACAGATTCGACAAATTCAACCGTAAAATGATCGGAAGAAAGGTAAATAACTCTTTTAGAAGGAAAGTTTTCCACAACTTTGTTTCCAATAGCCTGTATAAGGTGAGTTTTGCCCAATCCAACGCCGCCATAAACAAAAAACGGGTTGAAGGACGTTCCGCCAGGGTTATCGCTTATAGCGCCTGCGGCCGCTCTTGCTAACTGATTTCCATCTCCCTTAATAAAATTATCAAAAGTATACTT
>WSSedL1CaDRAFT_10000788_pt1 | contig 20929 bp, 16 predicted proteins | sample WetSurSL1Cattail_FD_9464 | JGI IMG/M metagenome (IMG submission 9464)
ATGATGCTCAGCAAATTCGCGAAGAAGCGCTCGATCGATTCAGTCTGGGCTTGATTGACCTAAAAACGCGCGCACAGACTGAGCGATTATTCTGGTCGATAGCTCGCGAAGTTTATCAAATGGCCTGTTCAACGAAGCATATCCCTGATGAATTGCGCCAAATGTCTAAAATGCTATCGGATAAATATTTTTGTAATTTTTCGCTATTCCAGTCTTTGCCCGATTCATGGGCAATTGACCAGATTTTTCCGATCATGCCAATTCATCGGCTTGACGAGAAACCAACCAATTACGCAACGTTGCAGGATATAACCTGCGACTCAGATGGGAAGATCGATAATTTTATTTCTACACGTAATTTTTCGCATAACCTTCCGGTTCATGACCTGAAGAGCAAAGAAAATTATTATATCGGGGTGTTTCTTGTTGGTGCCTATCAGGAAATACTGGGTGATCTGCACAATCTTTTTGGCGATACGAACGCTGTTCATGTTTCTGTGGACGAAAAAGGCTACAATATAGATCAGGTTATTGATGGGGAAACGGTTGCCGAAGTTTTGGACTATGTTCAATACAATCCAAAAAAGATGGTTCGCACCATCGAAACCTGGGTAACAACATCAGTTAAAGCAGGTATCATTACGATGCAGGAAGGGAAAGAATTTCTATCAAACTATCGATCAGGATTATACGGATATACTTATTTAGAATAAAATCAGAATAAAAACGAACCCCTTCTGTCCGATTGCGGACTGGAAGGGGTTCGTTTTTTTATAGCTATTTATTTAGTAAGGTAAGGAGTTATTCTATCTTGAATTTTCCTAAATCGTTTACGGTGGAGTATTTGATAAAATCAGCCCGTTGTGCATTTTGTGAACGCGCGAACTTCAGGAAGATTTCGAGCGTTTTCCAGTAATTGTGGTCACGGTTGCAGTCTAACAAAAGAAGATAGCCCATAATGGTAAAGCCAGCCATTTCCACTATGCGTCGTGCATGGAAATCGATAAACTCGTTGTTGTTGGTTTCAGTTACTTTCTTCACGGCTACTTTGTATTCTTCGGTCATGCCAATTAATATTGTTCGGTAACCTTCAATTTCGGGCTTAATAGGTTCGGCTTCGTATTCTTTAATCCGGGCCAGATACCCTCCGCTTATAACGCCACGCATGGCAGCCACTACCTGCAATTGGGTAGTTCCTTCGTAAATGGAAGTGATACGGGCATCACGATAGATCCTTTCAACAGGGTAATCTTTCATAAAACCCGAGCCGCCATGAACCTGAACAGCATCGTAAGCATTCTGATTGCTAAATTCTGAGGTAATTCCTTTAGCCAAAGGGGTAAAGATGTCGGCAAGTTTTTGGTGGTATTTGAGTTCTGCTTTCTCTTCTTTGGTCAATGGGCGTTCTTCTGCAATATGATTTAAGGTTTTGTATATGTCAATAAAACGGCATGTTTCGTAAAGTAATGTGCGGGAAGCGTCGAGTTTGGCTTTCATTAGAGAAATCATTTCGTACACAGCCGGAAATTCAATAATTAATTTACCGAATTGCTTTCTTTCTTTTGCATAAGTGAGGGCTTCTCGGTAAGCAGCTTCGCAAAGGCCCACGCTCTGGGCTGTGATGCCTATCCGCGCGCCGTTCATCAATGCCATAACATACTTAATCAACCCTAACTTGCGTTGTCCACAAAGTTCGGCCTGAGCGTTCTTAAATACCAGTTCGCAGGTTGGAGATCCTTTGATCCCCATTTTGTTTTCAATACGGCGAACAGTAACGCCGCCTTTGCGTTTATCATAAATGAACATTGATAAGCCACGACCATCTGTTGTCCCTTCTTCGGAACGTGCAAGAACGAGTGAAATATCGCCATTACCATTAGTAATAAAGCGCTTAACGCCATTGAGCAGCCATGTTTTCTTTTTTTCGTCGAAAGTGGCTTTTAACATTACAGCCTGGAGATCGCTTCCGGCATCTGGCTCGGTGAGATCCATGGCCATGGTTTCACCTTCACAAACCCTTGGGAGATATTGCGTTTTTTGTGCTTCTGACGCAAATTCACTGATGGTTTCGGCACAGTCTTGCAACCCCCATATATTCACAAAGCCTGCATCGGCCCTCGATACAATATCGGCAGCCATAATGTATGGAATGAGTGGGAAATTGAGGCCCCCAAATCTTCTGGGTAACGACATACCCATTAATCCAGCCTGACGGAGTGCATTTATATTTTGCTCAGTACCTGCGGCATATGTAACATCTCCATCTATTAACTGAGGACCATCATGATCTACTGATTCGGCATTGGGCCCAATGATTTCACCAGAAATTTCGCCAACAATTTCCAGTACTTTTTCATAACTATCCATGGCATCTTCAAAGTCAACCGGGGCATAATCGTATTTCTCTTTATCGGAGAAATTACGTTCCTTCAGTGAAACGAGTTTTTTCATTAAAGGATGGGAGAGGTGGAATTTTAAATCTGGGTTATCGGTATAAAAATTAGACATTTTCTTAAATTTTAAGATTCTGTAATTACTTCATGTTCTGTTTGTAATATTTGATCATCTTGGGTACCACATCCTCGATGTTTCCTGCTATTACGTAGTCGGCAATACTATTGATGGGTGCTTCGGGATCGTTATTGATTGCAATAATCATGCTCGATTCCTGCATCCCGGCAATGTGTTGAATTTGTCCGGAGATACCACAAGCAATATAGAGTTTAGGACGGACCGTTATGCCTGTTTGCCCAATCTGACGGTTGTGATCGGCATAACCAGCATCCACGGCAGCACGTGAAGCGCCTACTTCAGCACCGATAACAGTGGCAAGTTCATGTAAAAGTTGGAAATTTTCTTTCGAGCCAACACCATAGCCGCCGGCAACTACAATTGAAGCATTTTTAATATTCACCATCGATTTCTCCATGTGGCGTTCAATAATCTTTACCACGAAGTCGCTATTGGATACATAGTCGTCAACATTGAGTTTTGCTATGTTTCCTTTATAGTTCAAATCCACCATCTCTTTTTTCATTACGCCTTCGCGAACAGTAGCCATTTGCGGGCGACAGTCGGGATTGATAATGGTTGCAATAATGTTACCTCCAAAAGCGGGTCGAATTTGATATAACAGATTTTTATATTCTTTATTCAAACGTTTTTCCTCATGGTCGCCTATTTCCAAACTCGTGCAATCTGCAGTTAGTCCACTTTTTAGTGCCGAAGAAACACGGGGGCCCAAATCACGGCCAATTGTGGTGGCTCCAAAAAGTGCTATCTGGGGCTGTTGTTCCCGGAAAAGTTTTACTGTAATATTTGTATGCGGAAGACTGGAATAAAATTCGAGTCGAGGATCATCGGCAACGTAAACAGTATCCACGCCATAAGGAAATAGCTGTGGGGGAATTGCATTAAGTCCGGAACCAATTGCCAGGGCTTCCAATTTACATTTCAAATCGTCGGCAAGTTTACGGCCTTTGGTAAGAAGTTCAAAGCTCACATCGGCCACTTTTCCTTCATCAATTTCACAATATACTATGATATGGTTCATATTTATCAGTATTTCAATAATTTATAATAGTCAAGATGTTATCCGATGGAGTGGTTTAGAATCAGCTCTTTCATCAGTTCATTAATATCCAAATCCGATCCGGTTAACTGTTTGGATTCTTTTGCCTGAAAAACGATGTTTTCAATTTTTTTCACCTTGGTTGGAGAGCCGGTTAAACCGAGTTGTTCTCGATCACATTCAATGTCGTTAACACTCCATTCTTTAATGTTCAAATACGGGCGTTCGTTGAGCAGGATCATATAATCTTCGCTTTTCTCCTGTCGCTCACTTATGGTAGACGCATGTTTGTGCTTCATCAGAAGTTTGGCATTTCTGGGACGGCAGGAGGCTGCAGAACCATTTACAGTAACAAGCATAGGAAAAGAGCCTTCCACTATTTCAATTCCACGTTCTATCCTTCTTTTTACTCTTATTTTTCCGGCTTTTGTACTGATGATCTCCTCGGCATAGGTTATTTGCGGGATGTTTAATTTCTCAGCAACCTGTGGCCCAACTTGCGCTGTGTCGCCATCAATAGCTTGACGGCCACATATAATAAGATCGAAATCTTTTATTTTTCTGATTGCGCATGAAAGTGCATAGGATGTAGCAAGTGTATCGGCTCCAGCAAAAGCACGATCAGTTAATAATACGCCATCATCAGCTCCTCTATACAATCCTTCACGCAGCACATCGGCAGCCCTGACAGGACCCATCGTTAATACAGTGATAAATGAGCCAGGATTGGCATCCTTCACTCTTAAGGCCTGTTCGAGAGCATTAAGGTCTTCAGGGTTAAAAATGGCTGGAAGGGCAGCACGGTTTACCGTACCATCCGCCTTCATGGCATCTTTACCTACATTCCTGGTATCAGGCACTTGTTTTGCTAAAACAATAATATTCAATCCATTCATTATAACAATCGTTAAATTTGAGTTTGCAAATATAAAGTTATTTAGCATTATTTATAAATAATAAAGCATCCTAATATCTTCTATATAATGATTACAAATTGACCTTAAAAGTGCTATAATGCTGATTAATAATTTAGTACTGAGGTAAGGTCAAATGGCTACAATCTAAGTATTAAGGCTTGCCGTTTATCTATATCCCAGATTAAAAGTTATTTATTCTTAGTATATTTATTGAAATTTTTTTCGATGGATAAACTAATTACCTTCCGCACGAAAATTGGCTTTGTCTTTATTTTATTGATAATAACCTGTTTTAGTGAAATTTATGGCCAAAGTATTGAAACAGTGGTTCAGACCGGACATTATGGAAATGTAACTGCAGTTTGTTATAGTAAAGATGGAAAGTTTATAGCAACAGGCAGTCTCGATAAAGTTGTCAAACTCTGGAGAAGCACTGATGGCAAAGAAATACTTACATTCCTGGGCAGTACATCAGGCATACTAAATCTTGAATTTAATAATGCCGGAACCCAACTGCTTGCAGTAAATAAAGACGGTGTGGTTTTGATTTGGAATGTTTCAACCGGTCAATTGATAAACCAGTTAAAAATTGAAGAGGATAAAATTACCTGCGCATCGTTTAACCCAAACGGATTGCTGGTTGTAACCGGAAGTAAAGAATCTCATGTAGCTATATGGGATATAATCAAAGGAGAACAAATTAGAGTATTAAAAGCTCAACCTGTTGATTTGATTATGGAAAAACAGTTTGGCTTTGCAGAAACTGGCTCAGTAACCTATAGCCGTGATGGGAAATATATTGTAACCGGAAATGGCAATTTTACAACCATATTGTGGGATGCAGAAACAGGAAAGGAGATGCGTAAGTATTGGGAAACTTTTCATGTTTGTACTGCCTGTGTTAACAATTCGTTAATCAGCCCTGATAATAAATACATTATTTCTTCTTTCTCAGATTCTATAAAAATATTTGACAGGATTAATGGAAAGTTGGTCAATAGCTTATCAGGTAATGCTGATTTTACGTCAGTGACTATAAGTTCTGATGCCCGTTTTGCTGCAGCTATTAAGCATAGAAAAGTTTTTGTTTGGGATTTGTCTACCAAAAAGGTGGTGTTTCAAACCCGAGATGAATTAAATGGCATTCTTGCCGTTGCATTCAGCCCTGATGGAAAGAAGATAATAACCGGCAACGAAAATAGAATGGCCGATGTATGGCATATTGCTGCGGGGAAAAAATTAATGACTTTAAAAGGATATCTTAACCAGGTGGATGAACGATTAATAAATAATTCCTATGCTTATTGGGCAGGTCTTGTTAATGAAACCAGGCTCAGTCCCGACGGTAGGTTTATTGCTATCGGTCGAACAGGAAACAACGCTAAACTGGTAGATTTTAAAACAGGGAAAATAGAAAAAACGTTAAGAGGCCATAGTGGCATGGTAATATCTTTAAATTTTAGTAACGACGGCAAATACCTTGCAACCGGAGGCCTTGATGGTAAGGCGATTGTGTGGGATGTTAATTCCGGGGAAATGTTAAAAAAATTCATTTATAAAGATACCAATCAAGTCATTTTTTCAGTAGATATTAGTCCGGATAACCATACACTTGCCGCTGCGGATTGGCGTGGAAACATTGTGTTATGGGACATTGAAACAGGTAACAGAATAAAAATATTATCACCGGAAAAGAATTTTTCCAGTTTTCATATAAAATACACTGCTAATGGTTTATATATTATTTCTGCTGGTGCTGACAAGATATTAAAACTGATTGAAGTTGATTCAGGAGAGGAAATCAAGACTTTTGTGGGCCATACTGGTTTTATAACCTCCATCAATTTGGGGTCAGGTAACAAAATAATTACCACAAGTATGGATCAAACCATTAGGGTATGGGATCTTTTCTCCGGTTTGCAAATAACCAAAATTAAGGCTCACCAGGGAGGTGTTTTTTCCGCTAAATTTGATACTACTGGTAAATATATAGTATCAGGTGGTGATGATAACAAAGTGAAACTTTGGAACTCGCAAACCGGCGCTTTGGTGACTGAATTTTCTGGTCACCGGGGTTGTGTTGGGGACGTGAACATAACCACCGATAACAAATACATCATTTCGGGCAGTAGAGACGGTTCCGTTCGCATCTGGAATGTTGCACAAAAAAGAGAGCTGGTGTCGATGGTTTTCTTGAATTCTGATGATTGGTTTATAAAGGATCCTGAAGGTTACTTTGATGCGTCGGAGGGCGCGTATGGTTCAATTTCATTTGTAAAGGGAACCGAAATTTATTCTATTAACCAATTCTTTAATGTATTTTACAAACCAGGGTTATATTCTGAAGCATTTAGCGGAGGTAAAGCGGGGTTTAGGCAAAATATGATGAAAAGTATTGAAACCTATCCGCCACCACAGGTGCAGATAATATCCCCTGAGCAGGGGACAAACGAGGAAAATAATTTGGTTACGGTTTTGGTAAAAGTGACCAATAGCGGGGGAGGGGTGAAAGAGTTAAAAGTAATGCATAATGGGAAGAGGCAAATTGTTGATGATTCAGATGTTAAACGGGTAAAAAAAGAAGGCCAATATATTACAAAAACGTTTGATGTCGAACTTGTACCTGGCGAAAATGATATAGCGGTATCTGCATTTAGTGATGGGGAGATTGAGTGTGAACCCGCAACTTTGTCCCTTAGTTATAAAGGTTTGCAAAAATTGTCAGATTGTTATTTATTAAGTATTGGGATTAATAAGTATGAAAATGAGGACTTGAATTTGCGTTATGCAAAGCCCGATGCGCAAGCAGTTGCAGATCTCATTAATGATAAAGGAAAGGGGTTGTTTAATAAAATGCACATCTTCAAATTGCTTGATAAGGATGCCACAAAGCAAAACATATTTGCGAAATTGGATGAAATAAGCAAGTCCATAAAAAAGGAAGACGTTTTTATTTTCTTTTATGCAGGGCATGGAAGTGTGGTGGATAATTATTTTTATTTTATAACCACAGAAAATACGGGGTTATACCAGGAGGAAAAGTTGAAAAATGCCATTCAGGTGAAAGAATTGCAGGAGAAATTCAAGATCATTCCGGCTTTGAAACAGGTGGTATTTATTGATGCATGTCATTCGGGCTCATCTATTGATGTATTGGCCTTGCGCGGGGCAACCGAAGAGAAAGCCCTGGCACAACTTTCCCGAAGTTCCGGGATCCACGTAATGGCATCATCCGAAAGCCAACAGCAGGCCGCTGAAATACAAAGCCTCGGGCACGGAGTTTTTACCTATGTTTTATTGGAAGCGCTAAATGGTAAAGCCGATGGCTCACCAAAAGATTCAAAAATAACCGTTTATGAGCTCAAATCATATATTGACGATCAGGTACCTGAAGTTTCCTACCGTTTGATTAGGCATAAACAATTTCCCGGTACCTTTTCCATTGGTCACGATTTTCCTGTCGTGTTAGCAAATTAAGTAGGTATGACAGCATCGCTCAGTGAGTTAAAAAAAGAACTTCAAACACTGCCACCTGCAAAAGTTTTGGAGCTTTGTATGCATCTTGCAAAATACAAAAAGGAAAATAAAGAACTCCTCAACTACCTGCTATTCGAGTCTTACGACGTAGAGGCTTACATTAAAGATAATAAAATTCAGATAGAAGAACAGTTTGAGACGGTTAACAAAAGTAGTTTATATCTGGCAAAAAAAACAATTCGAAAAATTCTACGCAATACAAATAAATATATCAAGTACTCTGGTTCTAAACAGGTAGAAGTGGAATTGCTCGTTTTTTTTTGTAAAACGCTAAAGAATTCAGGAATAGCTATGCATTCGAGTACTGCGTTAATGAATATTTATGAGCGACAGCTTCTCAAAATAAATAAAGCTTTGGCAACGTTACATGAAGACTTACAGCATGATTACCTTGAAGAATTGAGGGGTATTAATGGGTGATACAATGAAGGATTGTTATGGAATATTCTATCATCCATTACTTCATCACTCCATCACCAATTCTCTTGTTTCGTTCTTATTTGTTACAATTCCCCGCACAATTAAATAAATCGTTATGCTTATGATTGAAGCGAAAAAGCACCAGACTGAAAGTATATTATTTGCATAGAATACAAAAGTTATCATGTAAGAAATGGCAACTAACAAACCGAAAGCCCACATTCTTTTAACCTTTGAAAGAAAAGTTGGAGCGAGGGTTGCAATGCCATAAAGCATATCGGCAATGTGTCCCAATGAGTCGGGATGAACTTGCTTGTAGGCAACATGGAGCCTGGCAATATTTGGCTTAACTCCATACATCAAAAGCCTGTGGGCAAAATAGAATGCTACCAGTATACCTACTCCAATAAATATTTTTAATATATATTTTCGTTTAATATTCTTTTCCAGCAGTGTTATGGAAATTGGAACGAAGAGGGGCCAAATAATCTGGGCAAATATCAGGAATGTGTATGTTGAAATTTTTTCCATTGAGGCAAAAGCAGGATTTGATAGGGATAACCACACAAAGCCCTCCGAAAACTGTTGAACCGAAAAAATTAATGGAATGCTTGCGAAAGGAATTTGATATGGGGAATCAGCTTTTTTAATTACAGCAACACCTATTACTGAAAGAACAGCGCTTGCACCAAAACTTGCCCCGGCTGAAAAACACATATAGAACTATTTGATTTTAACAGAACTGTCCTGAAATAAAACAACGTCTCCTGGTCTCAGTTTATTGCGCTTGCGTGTTTCAACAGCGCCATTCACCTTTACTTCACCGTTTTCGATCCGGACATTTGCTTCACCGCCCGATTCCACCATCTTTAATAGTTTTAACAGCTTGTTGAGTTCTATAAATTCGTGTCCTTCGAGGTCAAATTCTTTCATCATAATATTGATATTTACAGCTGTGCAAGGTAAGAAGATTAAACATAAAAATGTTAAAGTACGTGGATAAAACGATAATCATTTGGTCATCTGTTGCTCTAACTAATTTTTTTAAATTAACTACATTCCCTCGTTATTTGGCAGAATAATTTTAAATTTGGTCTGATAATATTGGACTTGCCTGATAATATCAATGACTATAAATGTCTTAAAATTTATAAAATAAAAAATGAAATTATTAGCTTTAACGCCTTGTTGCGTAGATTATTATCCGCAAATTGATAAAGCGTTTTTAGGCGGAAATTCGCTTAATGTTGCTTCAATGTGGAAGACATTGGAACCTCAGGAAAATATTTCGATTATTACCTGTCTTGGCAATGATCTAAATGCCAAAATGATTTTGGATTATTTAATTAAAAAGGGAATAGATATTTCAAGAGTATATCAAAGAGATGGTTCAACCGCTTGTAATAAATTAAGGGTTGATGCTGATGGTGAACGCTATGGGATAGAAGGCGCATGGAATGGAGGAGTATATGAAACATTTGTTCTGTCAGATAGCGATTGGGAAGTAGTTACTAAACAAGATGTTGTTGCCATTCCTGGCAATAATCCCAATTTTCACGAAATGTTAAAGAAGAGACATTCTCAACAGTTAATATCTGTTGATTATCTCGATGTTCTTAACAATGTTCCAATAAGGGAAACTTTAGAATTCACTGATATAGCATTTATTGCAGCCTATCCCGATTTATTACAGGAATATAGAGAATTAGCTTTTGCAACAAAAAAATTAATTGTAGTAACATTGGGTGCAAAGGGAAGCTATGCATATTATAAAGGGTCAACATTTTTCCAGCCTGCACTAAAAATTGACAAGGTGGTAGATACGACAGGTTGTGGCGACGCATATCAGGCTGCATTTGCTTTAACTTATTATAAAACCAGGGATATTCAACAATCAATGTTTACCGGCGCAAAAGCAGCATATTTAATTTTACAATCATGGGGTGGTGTAGGAAATCCCGAAAATGTTGAAAGTATCACCTAGTGCAGGTTGGTAAATTTAGTAATGCTTGTAAAAGCCCGAACAAGGGGAGAAACTTCAAATTAAATCAGATATTTTAAGCCATAAAGATTATAGTCTACAGTCTAATAGTCTATGAACCACAGCCCATCTGCCTGAATTAAAAATTAATTCCTTACATTTGTTACCGTTAACCCAAATCATCCAATAACCGAAAGTGCAACAAAAAGAATATACATGAGCATTAATTCAATAGTGTTACGCCAAAGGTAGCACGTGGAAAAATGATAAATGTTTGAAATGTATTTTATTAATATTTAAAATTAAATGACTTATAAGTACAAAGAATCTTTCGCAATAAAATTGTCAATTTATGGCTCTGTTATAATGGCAATTACCGGAGTTTTAGCTGCTATATATGGTAATTCCCTTTCATTGTTGTTTGATGCACTTTACACCATAATATCAATGACAATTTCCATGGCTGGGTTGCGCATTTCAAAATTATTGAAAATAAAATACAGTCCAAGGTTTAATTTCGGTTACTATTCATTTGAACCATTATTTGTTCTAATCAATGGTTTATTATTGATGGCATTAGCCGTTTCGTTATTTATTTCTTCAATACAAACAATCTTTAATGGCGGAAGAATAATTGAACTGGCAGTTGTAACCGAATATCTTATGTTTTCAATTGTAGTGTGCGGTGGTTTAACATTCATTTTAAAATATTACGCAAAAAAAACAAATTCAGAAATTCTTGTTACAGAATCTATTAATTGGATGCTCGATGCTCTAATCAGTGTAATCGTTTTCTTTGTGTTTTTAATGTCAATCTGGTTAAAAAATACTCAATATAGTTTCTTGGTACCCTATTTAGACCCGGGTATAACAATTATACTTATCCTTTTCTTTGTATACCAGCCAATCAAATTAATCAAATCAGGAGTATTTGATTTGCTTCTTGCGGCACCTCCTGAAAAGTTTATTGAAGAGATAAAGGGAAAACTTCTAAGTAATAAACAAAAATATGGGTTTACGGAAATTAAGATACATGCTGCAAAAATCGGAAGGACGACTTATCTTGAACTTATTTGTTTTTATGATAAAAATTTTAAAATTAACACAATTGAAACCTTAGATACCTTGAAAAACCAGATTCAATTTGAAGTCGAAAATTACTCACAGCATTTGGAAGTTAAGGTGTCATTTAAGACATTCCAGCAATAATGAAAGAAACAGTGCCCTGTTTCGTTGGGGTAATTCAGATTTAAGTCCGGAGAACCTTCCCGCCAAGGTGAAATTTGAATGCCCTTCGTTTATAGCTCAGTATAGTTAGCGTAAAATTAATTACAGATATACATTATATTACTAAAAATAGTTGTTTTTAAGGCCTTCTCATATCATTTTTTATCAAATCTTCCAAATCATTTATCGGACGCTCTATATCATATGGAATTGATTTATGGCTGAATTGCTGAAAATATAACAGACAGGCGTCTTTCCATATCTGGGCGTTTCGACACTGGTTTCGGAGTTTACTTTGAACTGCTGAAAACCTTTCAGGATCGACAAAAGGTTGAACTTTATCCCATGTTTTTTGAAACTGCCGGACTTGCTGCAAGCCAGCATCATAATGGTAACACAGCTCGTCCCATAATATACGGCCACTTTTCATTTTGTTATCCCAGGAAGTATGATGGAACCACAACAAGTAGATTTCCGGGCAGGTTTTTAAGTCGTTAAACTGAGAACTAATAGGCTCGTGATATTGGCTAACAGCATTACTGCCTGTTTTGGAACGGTCAAACCCAATGCCAAAGGAGTCGGCCTGATGATAATAAGGAGGAGTCCAGTCCTTTCTTATTCTTTTTGGAGCCCACCATGGACCTGGCCCATAATGTTCGTTAGCCGAAAAAATATGATGTAATCCCAGAGGCATCATATAATTAACAGTAGCTTCCCAGCTCTGCAGCATCATTTGCTTGACAGGCAAAAGAAAATTGTTTGTCCAGTCAGCAGAAAGGATATCTGCCTCGGTTTGACTAAAGGTGAGCTTAACCCATTCATCAGCAATTTTTTCACTTTTAAGATTATTGTTCCACGCCAAACGACCAAAAGCATACCAGTTTGACTGGGCAAAGTGGTGCCCGCACCAGTTGGTGTCAAGCCCTATGTTGGACACTCCGGAAATTGCGGTATGTTTCTGCGGAAATATATTTCCATCAGTGCAGTGTGCAACGGTACTTCCCGTTCCTTCCTGATAAGTATCACTTTTCAGAAATTCTTCCCACATCGTTGCCAAAAACACCATGTGGATTGAATGTCCAAGGTATTCCTGGGTTATTTGCAATTCGGGCATAACAGATGTTTTTTTCATAGCACCAAAAAGTGGGCTGAATGGTTCACGTGGCTGAAAGTCAATAGGGCCATTCTTTACTTGTAAAATAATATTATCCCGGAATTTGCCATCGAGAGGTACAAATTCATTATAAGCTTGTGTTGCACGATCCTTATCATTGGAGCTATAGACAAAAGCTCGCCACATAACAATACCGTTGTATGGTTTCAGAGCATCAGCGAGCAAATTTGCCCCGTCGGCATGACTACGGCCATAATCTTGTGGTCCAGCTTGCCCTTCGCTGTTAGCCTTAACTAGAAAGCCACCAAAATCTGGTATCAGCGTGTAAATTTCTTTTGCCTTGGCTTTCCACCAATTTATTACATCAGGATTTAAAGGGTCTGAAGTTTTTAGCCCACCAATTAAAGAAGGAGAAGAGAATTTTACAGAAAGGTATGTTTTTATGCCGTATGGGCGTAACACTCCTGCAATTTCCTTTACCCTTTCAAGATATTCTTTTGTCAACATCAAGGGTGAAGCATTAACATTATTAAGAACAGCTCCGTTAATCCCTATAGATGCATTGGCACGGGCATATTCCTTCCACAGTAACTTATCGTTTTCAGTTACCGCCAACGCATTTTCTCCCTTCCGCCAAAATATAGAATGCCCTGCATATCCCCTTTCTATGGATCCATCAGGATTATCCCAATGATTTAAGGTTCGTATTTCGTAAGAAGGATTACTTATTTCTTCCTCAATAGCCTGTCCGGTTTGCTGCCTGCGAAGAAATTCGTAGACTCCATATAAAATTCCAAGCTCAGTATTGGCCTGGATACCATTTTTATTAAGTCTGAAGCCATCTCCTTTGATTGCTTTGTCCTTTTTTATTATGTCTAAAACAACGGTTGCTCCTTCTTGTCCCATCCAACCCTGCCCCAATTCATGTTTGGCAATTGCAAGGGTGGGTGAGCTTTTTGTGCAAACCACATTTACTGATACTGTACTTTTACTGCGCAGCCAGAGTTTATGTCCGTCTTCGGCATTAAGATTTACTGTTGTCAGAGCTAGAACAATAACAATAATGATATTTTTCATACAAATTAAATTACGTTTTTAATAAATAAAATCTTAATTATCACGAATGTACTTTTCATCGTGAAAGCTATTGATCTTAATATCCACAGCTCAAATATAAATAAAAAAGCTTAGCCATAAGCTTTAATATCCACCATAGATTTTATCTTAGAATGAAAGCTTAACTTCGCTGATCCCGTTGTTGAGGTCTTTTAAATTAAAATTCAGTATTATTATTATCAATTATTTAAGAAATATATTGTATGTTTATCTAATAAAACTGCTTGTCGGGCAATTGTATTTCAATCCCCGTTGTTGGTTCATTGCAAATTCTATTTTATGTACAAATAATGTATTTTGGTGAATGTTGGAACCAATAATAAAAGTCTGAAATTTGAGTACAACGGAAACTTGGAAAAGTCGGGCAATAATATTGATTACTGCATAAAAGTTTAACCATAGACAATATATTTGAACAGCTAAATTTATTATCATTGCGCGTAAAATTGAAATAAAAACTATGAAGAAAACATTCTGTTTTGTTATTACATTATATCTTTTGGTTGCTACTGTAACTTATAGCCAATCCAAAGTCCCTACAGATATTGTTATTACCAAAGCTGATATGATAAAAGCTGGAACATCCATTCCTACAACTTCCATTGGAGAGCCTGTAGGTTCTGTAAAACTTTATGATCCACGTTGGATAGAGGCTACTGAAGCTACTCCAGCTTATGGTGTTGTGGAAGGTTCAATATTTCCTGTTGATTCAAACGGATGGCCCATTAATTTCAGGGTATTGTTGCCTGCCAATTGGTCGCAACGTGCCATGCAAGCCGGTGGTGGTGGTATGAACGGAACCATTACAGTTAGAGAAGGCAAAAATTCAATGATAAACAAAGGATTTGCATTATACGGAAGTGACGCCGGACATCAGGCTGGAAGCATGGGTTTCCAAGGTTCGGTACAGACCAAGCCATTGGCATCAGGTCCAACTCCGGGCGATGAATGGGCTTTAAATGATGAAGCTGTCCGGAATTTGGGTTACATGCAAATGAAGAAAACCCATGATGCTGCTATGATAATTATGGAGCGGATATATGGAAAACAGCCAGTGTACAATTATTATGTAGGAAACTCACATGGCGGACGCGAAGGGCTCACAGTGGCTCAAAGATACCCTAAAGATTACAATGGAATTATTTCCAATGTTCCGATCGTAAATTTTTCAAGCTTAATGTTAGCGCCAGAGTTGATTAGGATTCAGGAAAAACCATTAATAAACTGGGTAACACTTGCCAAAGTGAATGCCATAAGGGCTGAATTTCTCAGACAATGCGACAAACTCGACGGACTATCCGATGGCATTATTAGCAATTACATGGCGGCTCGGGCTATTTTTAGTGTTACTGACGGAGTTGGCACCACTGATCCATGGGCTGCACTGCGTGCTCCAAACAATATCGACCCCAATCCTTCCGACAAATCAGATTCCGCCAAACTGACCAACGAACAAATAAAAACGATGGAATTTATTTACAGTCCTTATAAATTTGCCTCACCTTTGGCCAATGGTGTAAAGACTTTTGGTATGTGGTTGCCAACTACAGAACCAGATGGTTTCGGAATGATTGCCAGTCAAAGGTTTAAAGGACAAGAAGGTGCTGGCGAAAATGCTCCAATGCACGGATCTTTGGGGACTCTTGGCGTTACAGGTTTTCTCATGCAGAATATTAAAGCCAATCCACTCGACTACATTGAAGGAGGGCAATGGAACAAGCGCAGAGAGCAATTATCAAAATGGCTCGACTCCACTGATCCAGATCTTTCAGCTTTTTTTAAAAATGGTGGAAAAATTATCGTTACCATTGGTGCAATGGACAATATTGCCTCTCCTGGTGCTCAGCTCGATTATTACCAATCGCTTCTGGACAAAATGGGACGGACAACCATTGATAAATTTGCCCGTTTGTACGTGGTTCCTCAGGCTGGTCATGGTTTATCCGGGAGAAGCTATAAATTAAACGGCGAAGGGAAACCTATGGAAGTCAAAAGTATTCCCGCACCTAATGGCAGCGATAATATGGATTTGATTATGGCTTGGGTGGAAAGAAACCAGGCTCCAGCTAACACCCTTGTCATCGATCCTAAAGGTAAAATTGGAGAAAAGCATGAAGGCCCAGGGTATCTGCTATGTTCGTATCCATTTTATTCAAAATATGTTGGCGGACCTACCGATCAGGTATCATCGTATGTAAGCGCTGATCGGTAATTGATATAGTAAATATAAAACGTAAAAATTAGAACATAAACATTAAATAATACATTATGGAACGTACTCAATCAGCAAGACGGGAATTCCTTAAGAAAGCACTTGCATTGTCAGCCGTGGCTGTACTTCCTGGTTTTTTAAATAACAAAGTTTCAGGTGCTGAACAGCCTACCTCCAAACTTGCAAATCCTGGTGAACGCATTAACCTGGCTTGTTGTGGTTGCGGAAACCGTGGAGCAGAAATTTTAAGAGAGTTTTACAATACCGGCCTGGTTAATATTGTTGCTCTTTGCGATGTTGATATGGGAGCCAACCATACTTTGCAGATCCTAAATAAGTTCCCGAATGTTCCACGTTTTCAGGATTTTCGCCAGATGTTCGACAAAATGGGCAGTCAAATTGACGCTGTTTCTGTAGGAGTACCAGACCATTCCCATTTCCCTATTACTATGTTGGCTATGAGCCTTGGAAAGCATGTTTATTGCGAAAAACCAATGGCCCGTACATTCAACGAAGTTGAATTAATGATGAAAGCTGCCAACAGGCATAAAGTTATTACTCAAATGGGTAACCAGGGACATTCAGAAGCAAACTATTTTCAGTTTAAAGCGTTCGTTGAAGCTGGCATTATAAAGGATGTTACAGCGATTACCGCTCACATGAACTCTCCTCGTCGTTGGCACGGTTGGGATGTCAATATGAAAGATTTTCCTGCTGCCGAAACTGCTCCATCAACGATTGATTGGGAAACATGGGTTGGTGTCGCAGCTAATCATGGTTACAATAAAGATTTTCACTTTGGTCAATGGCGTTGCTGGTACGATTACGGGATGGGTGCTTTAGGTGATTGGGGAGCTCATATTATCGATACCGCTCACGAATTCCTTAATTTAGGATTACCATATGAAGTTGAAGCAGTTAAGGTCGAAGGACATAACAAATTTTTCTTTCCAATGTCGTCTACCATTGCTTTCCGTTTCCCTCAACGCGGCAATATGGCTGCTTTTGATATCACCTGGTATGATGGTGTAAATAATATTCCACCGGTTCCCGAAGGATACGGAGTTTCCGAACTTGATCCGAATATTCCTCCTGCTAGCAATGGGAAAATACAACCTTCAAAATTAAACCCTGGCAAGATTATCTATACCAAAGATTTAATTTTCAAAGGTGGTTCTCATGGAAGCACACTTTCTATTATTCCTGCAGATAAAGCAAAGGAAATGGCCTCAAAATTGCCCGAAATTCCCAAAAGTCCTTCGAATCATTTTGCTAACTTCCTTAATGCTTGTAAAGGATTGGAAAAAACCCGCTCATCATTTGATATTGCTGGCCCTTTGAGCCAGGTATTCAATTTAGGTGTGCTCGCTCAGCAACTAAATGCGAAGCTTGTTTTTGACAGGAAAACCAAAGAGATTACTAATAATAAGTTGGCTAATTCTATGCTTATTGGTGCCCCGCCTCGCAAAGGTTGGGAGCAATTTTATAAGCTCTGATGGGTCAAATTTCATTGTTCTGACTCTGAAAATATCCAAAACTTTGTGTTGAAATATCATTAAAATGAAGTCTAGACGTCAGTTTTTGAATGAATTAAGCTTAGTGGCTGGTTCCGGTATTTTACTTACAGCATTTCCCTGGTTTTCTGCCTTTGGTGATTCTGATAAAACACAGAAAGAAAAAGTTCGGTTAGCAATGATTGGAACCGGGTCAAGAGGTAGATATCTGCTCGGTTTTTTGAAAAACAACCCAAAAGTCAACATTGCTGCTTTTTGCGATAATTACGAACCCAGTTTAAACGAAGCCTTAAAGCTTGTTCCCAACACACCTGTGTATCATGATCATCGGAAATTACTGGAACTAAAGAACATTGATTGCGTGGTTATTGCTACTCCACTGCACACACATGCCACAATTGTTTTAGATGCATTAGCTGCTGGTAAACATGTTTTTTGCGAAAAAGCATTTGCTCTTACCGAAAACGATTGCTTAGAAATGTACAATGCATATAAGCAAGGCAAGCAGGTTATGTTTGTGGGGCATCAGCGAATGTTCGATCCCCGGTATTTGAAAGCCATGGAAATGGCAAAATCGGGTGTAATCGGGCAAATTCAGAAGATTAACACCTTTTGGTACCGAAACGATAACTGGAAACGACCAGTACCTTCTCCGGCACTGGAACGGAAGATAAACTGGAGGCTTTACCGTGAATATTCAGCAGGACTTATGACCGAACTGGCGTCCCATCAGATACAGGTGGGGAATTGGGTTACTGGTAAAATTCCGGAAACCATCATGGGTTCTGGCGCCCTTACTTTTTGGAAAGATGGCCGCGATGTATATGATAATGTAAGCGTTATTTATACATACTCCGATGGCGTAAAGATGACATTCGACTCCATGATAGCAAACAAATTCTGCGGAATGGAGGAACAAATTCTTGGCACCAAAGGGACAATTGCTCCCGAAAAAGGTTGTTTTTACTTTGAAAATCCAGCGCCGGCTCCCGGAATTTTACAATTGATTAATGATATCGAGAAAAATATTTTTAACTCTATTCCCATAGCTGGACCTTCCTGGGTACCCGAAACTGCCGGTAAGAATGAAGGAGAGTACCTTCTTGGCAAGCATCCGGAACACGATGGATCCGGGTTATTACTTGAAGCCTATGTAGAATCAGTAATAAGTGGTAAAAAAGTTCCCAATTTAATGGAACAGGGTTATTATTCGTCAGTATTATCATTGCTTGGTTTAAGGGCAATGGAAGAAAACAGGATCATTAAATTTCCTGCTAATTTAAAAATCGATTAAATCATGAGAGATCTTATTATCAAGGTTAAACGGCAGAAAACCGAAATTATAGTTCTCGTAATTTGTTTTTTACTAGCAATTGCGCTAAATGTTGGTGCTATAATTATTTATAAAACACAATGGAAGGAATTATATACACAGTTACATGTTGCCATCCTTCTAGCTTTATTTCTTTATCTGCTTACATGGGTTGTTCGGTTGGTTTACTCTGGAATTAAAACAGCATGGCTAAAAATATCAAAACGATAAGCATTGTACCGTAATAGAATTATAATAATCATACAATATAGGAAATGGCATCATTCTGTGAGCCCACTGAGTATTAAATAAACTAACAACTATGAAACAAAAAACACTTTTATTGCTATGCGCATTGACAATGTCTGCTACTCTCTTCTCCCAGTCCAATAGTATCGACAATACTATATCTACAGATGAAGCGAAAGAAGGTTGGAAATTGCTATGGGACGGAAAAACAACCTTCGGATGGAAAAGTGCCAGAACTGATAGTTTTCCTTCCAAAGGCTGGAAGATAGACAATGGTGTTCTAAAAGTATTATCAGCCAAAGGTGCGGAATCGGCCAATGGTGGAGATATTATTACAACCGCTAAATATAAAAACTTTGAACTTCAGGTCGACTTTAGGATTACCACGGGAGCAAACAGTGGTATAAAGTACTTTGTAAATCCCGATCTTAACAAAGGCCCGGGTTCTGCTATCGGTTGTGAATTTCAGATTCTCGATGACAAGGTTCACCCCGACGCTAAATTGGGTGTAAAAGGAAACCGGACGCTTGGTTCCTTGTACGATTTAATCCCGGCCAGCGAAAATAAACCTTTTAAAGGAGTTGGAGAGTGGAATCGTGCATTGATTAAGGTAAACGGAAATCATGTAGAGCATTGGTTAAACGGAGTTAAGGTTGTTGAGTATGAACGAAATAATCAAATGTGGCGAGCCTTGGTAGCATATAGTAAATATAAAGACTGGCCGGCTTTTGGTGAAGCTGCATCCGGAAACATTCTCCTTCAGGATCATGGCGATGAAGTTCACTTTAAAAACATCAAGATTAAAGAACTATAAATTTAATTGGATCAACAAAATACATATCAAACCTACTTCAATGAAAGCATGGCTCTGGGCCATGCTTCATTTTTTGCCATGAACACCAATATTGAGATTGTGTTGTGTGGTTTTAAAAAAACGGATGCTGAATATACTTTTCAGCTGATTTACGAGGAAACCAAAAGGATTGAAAACATGCTTAATCGTTTTGATCCTCAAAGTGAAGTATCAAAAATTAACGGCAAAAAATCGGGAAGTATTGCAATAAGCGAAGAGTTTTGCACCATTGTTGAGCAATGTCAAAAATTCAATAGGCTAACAAACTATTTCTTCGATGTTTGCATAGATCCGGATATCCCTGCAGTTCCCGGGACGAATAAATTTCTGACAGATGCAAAAAAAGGTACTATTCAGCCGATTAACACCGTTTTGCATTTCGATTTCGGGGCCTATGCCAAAGGGTATGCCTTGGACAGGATAAAAGCTATTCTGGAAAATGCAAGTCTTTCAAACGCTTTGGTTAATTTCGGGAACAGCTCCATACTGGCATTAGGACATCATCCACACGGCAACTGCTGGAAAATTAGCTTGCAACATAGTTATGACCCTGCACTAACTGTTTATACATTTGACTTATCCGACGAAATCCTAACAACATCGGGAATACTGCCAACCAAAGAAGCGCATATCAGGTCGCCTTTAACGGGCGAATTAAACACTGAACGAGCAACGTATTCGGTAGTAACTAAAACAGCCGTTGAAGGCGAGGCCATTACCACAGCTTTGTATGCTGCAAATGATTTAGTGCAGCAAAGGGAAATCCTGAAAAATTTCGGGTTGAAAAGTGCGTTAAAAATAGAGTATTTAGGGTTTGGTGATTAAGTTATAAACAATTGCTGGTTAATAAAATGTATATTTTTTTCTTGACGTAAGTGCAAATGTTTTGTAAATTTTGATCAGAAA
>WSSedL1CaDRAFT_10000789_pt1 | contig 20927 bp, 17 predicted proteins | sample WetSurSL1Cattail_FD_9464 | JGI IMG/M metagenome (IMG submission 9464)
ACCGGTATCCCGCTGGTGCCGGCAGATGCCACAAAATGTGTCTTATATTTCGTTCGCAATCCACTTGATGTAGCCGTTTCATTTGCACATCATTCCAATGTATCATTTGATACTATAATAGAACAGATGAACGACAGTTCCTATGCCTTTTGCAGCCGTTACGACAAACTTCATAACCAGTTACGACAACGGCTGTTAACCTGGTCGGAACACATTACCAGCTGGGTAGACCATTCACACCTGCCATTATTAACCATACGGTATGAGGATATGAAAAACAGTCCTTTCGAAACTTTTAAGGCTGCTGTTGAGTTTACCGGACTTCGATATACCGACCAGGAAATTGAACGAGCCATAGCATTTAGCGATTTTAACTCCATTAAACAGCAAGAAGTAAAAAACGGATTCAAAGAGAAATCGCCTGGTAGTAAAGAGTTCTTCCGAAAGGGAATTATTGGTTCCTGGAAAGAGGAATTAAACAACGCGCAAATTGAAAAAATAAAAACCGAACACGAAACGGTTATGAAAAGGTTTGGTTATTTTTAATAGCACTTAGTACTCTTTTCCTCATTCACCGATATAAAACAGGGTTTTACCTATTTTAAATTATCTTACATATAAAACGGAACTAATTTTAAATAAAAAATATAACGTATTCTTATAAATATAAATTAAGAACTAATGAAACGGGAAAAATCAAGAAATAAGAGGGCCGTATTAGGGTTGCTACTTACCATTGCAGGATTCTTTTTACTTGCTAATAATATGGGTTGGATTTCCGATAGAGCAAATGATATCATTTTTTCATGGCCCATGATTTTAATTGCTTTAGGGCTATTAAACATGGTACACCGCGGACATTTAGGATTTGGAGTTGTATTACTTGCTACCGGAGCATTTTTTCTGGTACCCAATATTATGCCGGTACCTCAAAACTATTCGAAACTTTTCTGGGCTTTTATTTTTGTAGCTATAGGTTTGCTCATAATTTTCAGGTCTAAAAAAGATCACCGGTGCTATTATCAACCTTCAGAAAAATATTCGTCAGAAACGGTAGATGATGTAAATATTTTTGGAGGCTGTGAAAAAAAAATTTCTTCCCAAAATTTTAAAGGAGGTCGTATTACTTCTATATTTGGAGGAGGGACCTATGATATGCTCGATTGTAAAATTGAAGGTGATAAAGCTGTAATTGATACACTGTATCTTTTTGGTGGTTCAAAAATGATAGTACCTTCCGATTGGGAAGTGCATATAGACGTAATTTCAATTTTTGGAGGTTTCACAGACAAAAGAAGAAATACTAATGTTTCTCAATTTTCACAAAAAAAAGAATTGTACATCACCGGTGTGGCAATTTTTGGGGGAGGCGAAATAAAAAGTTATTAAAGTGCAGTAATGATGGTACATCCGATAATTTCAAACCTTCGTAATTTTTCTGTTTATTCGGTTATCTGGCTTGTTATAATATTAATTCTGACGTTTGTTGACGTAAACATTTTTAAAGCAGATTTTTTAACCGCATTTACAAGCAGTTGCGTGTATAATTTATCTTACGAAATTTTGGGTATAGGTCTTTGGTATAATATCAGGTATAAAAACTTCGAAAAAATTAACCAGGTAAACCGGTTCTTATATCATCTTACCGAAGCTTCTATCATCTCAATAATTTGGGTACTGATATGCCAATTTATTATATCGACCTTATTTTCTTCTGAAAAGCATTTGTTTAACCTTTCTAATGGATATCTGCCTTTTACATTTTTAGCCGGAGTTGTGTATTATATCTTTCTTACATTATTTTATTATTTATACATTTCGTACATAAACCTTCAGGAGAAAATCAAAAATGAAGCTACACTGCAGGCATTAGTTAAGGAAACAGAATTAAACCTTTTAAAATCGCAAATAAACCCGCATTTCCTGTTTAACAGTTTAAACTCTATTAGCTCCTTAACAATTACCAATCCCGGTAAAGCCAGAGAAATGATAATTAAACTCAGCGAATTTTTAAGAAAGTCAATTGGAAATAAAGAACAAAAAATGATTTCACTTTCCGAGGAACTACAGCATCTGTTGCTTTACCTCGAAATAGAAAAAGTACGTTTTGGAGAACGTCTTCAATACCAATTTGATATACCCGAAACATGTAATAAATTCCCGATTCCAATAATGATTATGCAACCCATAATAGAAAACGCCATTAAACATGGAGTATATGAAGCTACAGAACCCATATTGATAAAATTTACCTGTACCTCAATTTTTAATGGAATTAAAATATGTATTGAAAATAATTACGATCCGGAGGCCCCTCCCCGCAAAGGGAACCGGATGGGACTAAAAAATGTGGACACAAGGCTTAAACTTACTTACCATAGCGAAAACCTTTTGAAAACTTCAAACGAAAACAATATCTTTAAAGTTGAAATGACATTTCCTGCTACCTCCTTAAAACAGAGTATATGATTAAAGCCATTATTATAGAAGACGAGCAACCTGCCCGCGACTTAGTAAAACATTATCTGAAAGAACACCAGAATATTGAAGTTGTGGCAGAATTTTCAGACGGATTTTCGGGACTCAAAGGAATTAATGAATTTAAACCGGACTTGGTTTTTCTCGACATTCAGATGCCAAAACTCACAGGTTTTGAGCTGCTGGAATTATTAGACAGCTACCCGCAGATTATTTTCACTACGGCTTATGATCAATATGCCATTAAAGCTTTTGAAATGAATGCCGTAGATTATTTGTTAAAACCATTCTCTCAGGAACGATTTTCTCAGGCTGTAAACAAAGTTCAAAATCTCAACAATAAAGCCGAACAACAGGGCAAAGTACAAAATCTTACCAAACATCTGTCCGATGAAGTTGAGCAACTTGACCGGGTTGTGGTAAAATTCGGCAATAAAATAAAGGTAATTCCTGTGGATGATATTTTATACATCGAATCGCAGGACGATTATGTAATGATTTACACTACAGAAGGGAAATACCTGAAACAACAAACTATGAAGTATTTCGAGATTCACCTGGATAGCGGTATATTTATACGAATTCACAGATCTTATATCGCCAATATTAATTCAATCAAACAGCTCGAACTCTACGAAAAAAACTCATATCTGGCAGTACTTTCCAACGGCGCAAAACTCAAAGTCAGCGACTCGGGATACAAGCATTTAAAAAATGTTTTGAAAAATTAAAAAATAGTAATAAGTACCTAGTTATGAGTATTAAGGGTTGAAAATATACTCCTATTTTTTAAGTTTTACAGAGATATTCCCTTTTTAAAAATGCTGGGAGTGTTGAGTTATAAAAAATGATTTTATTTTAACTTAAAAAGCTTTAGATAAATTATTTGCATAATAGCCACGGGTTTCAACCCGTGGAAGAGAATTATTCAAGGCTTTTAGCGGCGTCGTAATAAAAAATATAAAAGTAAAAAATCAAGATATCGCCGCAATATTGGTACTTTTTATGATGAGTATCATGTTTCGGCGCAAAAATGACTATCTCATATTCTTTGAGTTTTCGTGCGCCGATAAAATACAGATTTACTGGATACCACGGGTTGAAACCCGTGGCTACTAAATTTAGATTAATATGATGGAACACCCCTTTTTGAAATTTTAAAACAATTGTGTTTGTGTACTTCTTTACATGGGCGTTTCATAATATTTACAATAATCATTTTCCAATTTGAAAATCTGCATTTATAACAAATGTGTTTGAATTCAAGGCATCCAACCAACCAAATCCTCTTTGATATCTAAAATCAATAAACAAAACGTTATTTTTCAAGTAATTTAAACAAATTCCCGCTCCAATACTTACTCCAAAATCCAATTTTGAAAAAGGATTATCATTTTCATAACCAGTATGATAAGTATTCCCTAAATCATTTATCACTTCAAGATATCTACTATAATCAGTCTTAAAAAAATAGTTTACAAAACCACCCAGTTGAAATGATGGTTTGATTTTCCCTTTCGGATATACGTACCTGACATACCCAATATTATTAAATACATTTTGAGTCAGGCTTAAATCACTTATGAAATTCATACTATAAACTGGTTCAATGTATGAATTATGTGTTGTTAAATGTATTCGGGAATATGTTCCTTCATATTGAAAAAATAATTTTTCATTGAAAGGAGACAGATTTATCTTATAAAACAAACCTACAGAAGGAAAGAATTTAAATCCAAATTGATTACTTTTTAAATAGTATTAATCTTCAGTATATTCCTTAATTTTTGAAAAAAACAAGCCATTCATTCCTAACACAACACCAAAAGTATTCTTTCTTTTCGGAAACTTCTTTTCATAAATTATACATTTTTGATCAGGACAAACTTCCTTTTGATACGCATTTGCAATCTTTATTAGTGATATTTGACTAAGACTAAGGTTCTCAACTTTTTTCGATATCGAAGGACTTTTATTAAATAGAATTTTCAAGTACCCCACATATTCCCTTTTCTCTTTTATATAGGTCTGATTTTCTATTTTTTCTTCAGTTTTAATTGTTTTTAGTTCACATATATCATGGTTGATGTCTACTAAATAATGCTCGCCATCATCTTTATAATAATAAATATCTACAAGTCCGATTATTAAATATTCAAGAAAAACTTGTTTTGTTTCATTTCCAGTTTTGACAGATTTCGACACAAAATATTTACTGTTAATAAACCGATAACCGGCAATATCATTTGGCGAGTATTCAACAATTTTATTATCAGGATTCTTAAACTTACAGATACTGCCCATAAGCAAATCTCCCCGATAATCAATTTGGCCAAATAAGGTGTCTCCGGAATTTGTAAAAACATAACCCGGCCTAAAATCGGTCTGGGCTTTCAAAATTTCGGTAAAAAATAGAAAACCTAATAGTAGTAGTTTTAATACTTTCATTAGTAATGTGTTTAATAAGTGAGGTTAGGTTTTTAAAAGTAATATATGGTCTAATAATTATCAAATGAATTTAGGTATCCGTTATTATTTAACTCAAGCCTCCTTTTTCCTAAAAAGACAAGTTTTATCGCCGCAGAGTTTGCATTTGTAGTCCTGAAATTTAACGTTTTCACCGATGCCTATCAGTCCGCTGACAGATTTTACGGGATTCATTAAAGCGGATTCAGTTAATGAGACACAACGAAACGATTGGGGAAACATACTAAAAAGTTTATGCTGCTCAGCTACATCCCAATTACAATAACCTGGACTAAAACGGTTGGTGTAATTTGTTCCCGAAGGTAGTATTTTGGGCAATTCAATCCTGTGAAAATATTCAGCCAAGCCATCTGCTGCTTCACTCCCGATAAGATTTGTAATATAACCTTCGAGCATTTCGCCTTCATTAAACAATTGGTCGGATAATTTTTCGAGCTCGCGGCTGATAGTAAATATAAATAAAACCAAATAACGTGCATTTTTAAGCTGATGGGTAATAATTTTACCTACCTGGAAATGTTGGTTATCGATTTCTAAAATTCCAGCCTTGGTATCAATATTTTTAATGGTTTTAATAATATAACCACCATCAGGAATTATTAACTCCCTGGTACGATTTATCTGGTCAGAAACCAAATCTGAAATATGGGGTTCCGGTTTTGCTTCTTCATAACCCAGGTAATTGAGAATAGCATCTTTGCTGATGGGAATTTTTGTACCAGTAATTTTTAAAGATTGGAAGGTATCCGTTGAGAAATTCATTTTGAAAAAAATAGGTAGAACCAAATTGCAGTTAAAATCTTATTCATAATACATTTTAAGAGTTAAAAAACACTCCTTACTTTAAAGTTTAGTTGATATAATCAAACTTTAAACGGTGCTAAGTGTGCCGAGTTGTAAAAAATAAGATAATCATAATAATATTAATTTAAAAGGATTAAGATAATCTTCTTGCATAATAGCCACGGGTTTTAACCCGTGGAAAAGAATTATTTAGATTTTTAGCGGCGGCGTAATAATTTGATAAAAGTAAAACTCATGATATCGCCGCAATATTGGTACTTTTTATGATGAGTATCTATGTTCGGCGCAAAAATAACTATCTCTTTTACTTTGACATTTTAATGCGCCGATTAAATATTAATTAAAAGACTCCACGGGTTGAAACCCGTGGCTATTATTTTTAGACTAATAACTGTTCGCAATAATCCCCGGAGTTACTACCTCCGTCGTATATATCTTTGCAGGCAATAGCCTAAATTCATAGAACTAACAAGGAGAACCTTGTTCGAACAAAAGAAATTTACTTTAGACTTTCAATCCCTAAACCTTTCCATGCACAATACCGGCGATACGGCAAATATGATCGGGTGTGGTGCCGCAACAGCCGCCAATTACATTGGCTCCTGCAGATATCAGCTTGTTTACATATCCGGCCATTTGTTCCGGCGATTCAGGAAAAATAGTTTCTCCATCGCAGTAATGAGGAACTCCGGCATTAGCATGGATTAAAACAGGTATCCGGGAATTGCATGCACGAATTTCTTCTACAATTTCTATCATACCTTCTATGCCGTTGCCACAATTAGCCCCGATAATATGAGCCCCAGCAGCAACCATTTCTTCTGTCATTTGTGCAGGAGTTACACCCATCATGGTGTGATATGCTTTCTCGCCTGATTTTTCAAACGTAAAGGTACAGATAACTTCGCATTTTGTATTTTCGGCTGCAGCTTTAACAGCACAACGGGCTTCGTCGATGTCCGACATGGTTTCGATAACAATGGCATCGACACCACCAGCTTCTAAGCCTAAAACCTGTTCCTTAAAAGCATCGTAAAGTTCCTCTTCTGTTACTTCGCCGGTCATAATTAATTTTCCGGTGGGACCAACCGAACCTAAAACATAATGATCGGTTCCGGCTGCTTTACGCGATAATTCAGCAGCAGCCTTATTAATTTCAAATACTTTATTCTCAAGTCCGAAAAAAGCCAGTTTAAACCTGTTACCACCAAAACTGTTAGTTTCAATCATATCGGCGCCTGATTTAATATAGCTATCAGCAATATCAAATACATCATCGGGACGCGAAAGATTCCAGCTTTCAGGACATTCGCCGGCAGCAAGACCCTTTTTTTGCAAAAAAGTACCCCATGCACCATCAGAAACCAGTAGTTTACCAGCCTTTATTTTTTCGGATATTGTCATCTGTTTTGAATAATAAAAATTAAATATTTTAGGAGACAAGAGCGTTAAGATACCTAACAGCTGCCTGAGGATCTACGGAATAATTATCGGCTCCGATTTTGGCTCGGAAATCGTCGTTAACAGGAGCGCCGCCAATAAGAATTTTATTATTGGGATATTTCTGTTTTAGTTCCTCAACCGTATTTTGCATATTTTGCATAGTAGTGGTAAGCAACGCAGACAAACCAATTAAAGATTCGGGATTATCCTTAAGGGTATCCAGAATTTTTTCGGTTTTAACATCCACACCCAGGTCAATAACTTCCCAACCTGCACCTTCTATGGCCATTTTAACCAAATTTTTACCAATATCGTGTAAGTCGCCCTGAACTGTTGCAATAATTACTTTACCTTTTCTTTTTACTTCTCCGCTGTTAAAAAACGGTTTTAAATGCTCGGTTGCAGCATTCATTGCCTTTGCAGACATAAGCATCTGTGGAATAAAAATTTTCTTTTCAGAAAATTTCTGACCCACCTTATCCATACCAATCACCAAAGCATCCTTTAGAATTACCTCGGGTTTGATACCGGCATCAAGTGCCTGTCTGGTAAGTTCATCTGCTCCGTCCTGTCCCTTCATGTTAGGGGGATATGGAGCATCCTTATTTACTTTTCCGTTTTCGATGCAAAAGGCTATTTGTTCCAGTAATGAATCCATATTTATTGTCAATTAGTTCCGTAAAATTAATGAAAGAATTTTATTTTGCTGCAATTAAATAAAAAGACGAATAACTTCAAAAGCCTCGGCATAATCGGCCCCAACCTGTACACCACGAGCTTTTGCCAGAGAATAGATAAAATCTTCGGAAAGATAATTTCTTTTACCCTGCGATTTATAGGCTCCTAAAGCCTTATATTTTGTTTCAACATGTTTCTTTTCGAGAGTCACAAAACATTCCGAATTAAAAGTAAGATTATTCCAGATAAGTTCGTACCCTAAAATTGTGGTATTCTTAAAGGCTCTTATTCCTTCCTGTGCTATAGTAACATGATCCTGGTGAATATCATGCGGACTGGGAACTAAAACCAGGTCGTATTCAGATTTTTTTCGGATACCAATAAGTTCCTCGAGAATTTCCTGACGAACATAATTCAATTTACGAACCTCGTAATTGAAAATAATAAGATTCTCCGGTTTAATACCAAGTATGGAAGTTGCTTCCCTGACTTCAGTTTTTAAAATATCTTTAGGAAAACCGTCGGGTACAGATTTTTCAGCAGTAGAAAAAGCTACATAAGTAACGGTACTTCCCTGTTCAATAAATTTGGCTATAGAAGCACCGGCACCCAATTCCCCGTCATCGGTGTGAGGGGCTAAAACCAGAATATTTTTAAATTTACCCTGCATGGTTTAAATTATTTGAAAATATAAAATCGATTCCTGCCCCTTCAGCTGCTATCTTGTCGGTATCACTGTCGCCGATAAAAACAACATCCTCAGGAGTTACTTTTTCCACGGCAATAATATGTTGAAGTGAGACAGGAGAAGGCTTTGGCTCAAAATCGTTGCAATATACTATGTTTATTCCATTAATTAAACCACCCCAGTCAATAGAACTAATTTTGTTTTCCTGCTGAATACGATTTCCATTGGTGGCAATATAAACGATTTTATTCCCGTTTTGAAGATTTTGCAATAAATCTAACATTTCAGGGAATAGTTGAAACTTTACAGGGGTCTTGAATTTTCGTAAAATATGGAGGTAATGATCCAGCCCAATATTCAAGATGAACTTTTGATTTAATTTATCAAAAAGATGCTTGTGTCCGTTTAAAATAAATTCATTCCGTAAATAGGAAAATATTTCATCCTGTTTATAATTTGAATGCGAAGACACATATTCGGCAATAAAACGATAGCCTTCGAAAAGATAATCCTTTTCGTTGTAAAGGGTATTATCTAAATCGAAGATGAAAATTTTATAGGACGCGAATATCTTTTGCATGATAAAATATTTTCAAACATCTGGTCTCAAATATGCACCACCTGATTGTGGGCAGATACTACCCCACCCCAATACCGATAAAGTTTTGTATTCCAATCGATATTGAACTCCGGAATTTCTTCCCCTAAAACATTTTTCACCGCCGAATAAATACAGTTAGCTCCGGCAAATGTTGAAATAACCATAGTGCCCTGCACCCTTGGGTTCGATTCAAGAATTTTGGGTACTCCGTTTCTATCAAGTTTAAACTGAAAGCCAAAACAATGTTCCAAATTGGTGACTTCAGTCAATATTTTAGAATACCGGATAATATCAGCATGTTGTTCGAGAGTGGCATTAAAAGTGATACCGCTGCGAATGAGGGTCCTGCACCGTGGTATTATGTCAATTCGTCCAGAACTGCGAAATAAATCTACCGTGTACTCTACGCCCGGCAAAAATTCTGTAACAATAAGTTCAGGGAAATTATCGCCAAGAATTCGGCATAACTCGTGCATATTGGTATAAAGAGAGTTTGGCTTTTCGTTATAAAACATCTCTTTAGGATCAAATTTTTCGTCAATAATGCGAATACCCCGCTGGCCATTTGACTCCGGCGGTTTTACGATTACAGGGACTTCCGGCCATCCAAGCTTTTTTGCAGCATCCTGCAATCCTGCAGAAGTATTGACAAGATAATAATCGCCTACCGGTACATCATGTTTCCGGCAGAGTTCCATCAGATTAAATTTATTATTAGAAATCTCTATAGATTCAGCATTAGAAACAACCACTTTCACACCAATTTCCTCGAACTTAGATTTATTTTGAGCCAAGGTTAACAGTTCGGCGGTATTTTGGGGCAATAAAATATCGGCATGGGTTTCGGAAGCCAGTTTAAGTAGGGCAGCAAGATATTCTGCTTTTTTTGAAGCCCTGGGGATGGTGTAAAATTCATCACAAATAAACGTTCCCACTACTTCCTGTGAAATATCGGTTCCAATAATATAAACATCGCGCTGATCATAATTCTGACGCAGCGAATGTATGGTTCCCTGAATTCCCGGGGCACCTGCACCTGTAATGATAATGCGGATTGGCTTCATTGGTTCCTATAAATTTTAAAAGTTCAAAATTAAATCAGCTTAGCAAGAAATTCGGCTTGTTTTGCCCTTGAATACAAATCGCGACCTTCATTGGAGGTTACCCTCAAAACAGGGTTTTGTTTCCATTGTTCGGCAAGCTGATTTAAATAATTAAAAATACCATCCTCATCGGAATAATCAAAACATTGACCGCTATTACTTTCGTGAATAATCTTCCCTACATCGGCACCCTGAGGAGCCAGACAAATTATAGGGACTCCGGAAGCAAGATACTCGAAAAATTTGGCGCTTATCAATCCTTTATTATTGGGAGTATTGATGATAGACATGAAAAGTACAGCGCTCGATTTAAGAATTACAGGTACTTCCTTATGCGGTTGGAAAGGTTTTATATCCAATAAATCGACAATACCGGCATTTTCAAACAAACCAAAAATCTTTTTATCCATATTCCCGATAAAACGAATGCTTAGAGGAATTTCAGGTTTTGCAGTTTTAAATTTAGAAACAGCGTTTACAAAACGTCCGATATCAAATTTCTCGGAAATAGAACCCGAATGAGTAATTACAAATTTATCAGACGGTGGCCTGACGTCAATCTGAAAATCTTCATCATCGTAACCATTGGGAACAACAAGAATATCCTTCTTTACACCTTTCAGTTTATCTTCAAAAAGCTGTTTCATACCTTCGCTTACCACAATAACTTTGTCGGCATTAAGCAAAACTTTTCGTTCCATACGGGCATCAATTATTTTAGCCAGCCGGGTATGATACATCAAAGGGTAATAATGAATATCGGTCCATGGATCGCGAAAATCGGCAATCCAGGGTATATTAAATTTCTTCTTTAATTTATAGCCGATTAATTGCGACGAATGCGGGGGACTGTTGGTAATGACAGCATCGATATGTTCGCATTCGATTATCTTTTTGCATTGTTTGTAGGCAAAATGGTTCCATCCTACACGGGCATCCGGAATAAAAAAGTTGCCCCGGATAAAACGCATCATCTTTTCCATCAAAGAGGGCTTTTGATCATCAATAAACCCAGTTTGACTGATCTTTTTACCCATAATGCGACGATAAATTTCAAAGGGTTCCCAGGTGTTGGTTGGATAAATACGCAGAGAAGCTGGTATTTCCTCCTTTAACGAAGGATCGAGAACCGGATAGCCGGCCTTATTTTCGTCTACCGTAATGACAATGGGTTCAACATTATTTCTGGTGAGATATTTGGCAAGCTTAAGCCAGCGTTGAACGGGAGCACCACCAGCAGGTGGCCAGTAATAAGTAATAATGAGGACTTTCTTCATTAAAACGGGTATTAGCTTTAAGTTTTAGCTATTAGCTATTAGCCATTAGCCATTAGCTGCAAAACCAATAGCCAATGGCCAAATGCTAAAAGCTAATACCTCTGCATATATTATAATTTCTGCAACAAAGAACGGATACTTACCTTCTCGCTAACAATAGCATGAAGTTTTTCGACAGGTACACGTTCCTGCTCCATGGTATCGCGGTGACGAAGGGTTACCGTATTGTCTTTCAAGGTCTGATGATCAACAGTAACACAATAGGGAGTACCAATTGCATCCTGACGACGGTAGCGACGGCCAATGGTATCCTTTTCTTCATATTCGCAATGGAAATCGAATTTAAGGCTTTCCATAATTTCACGGGCTTTTTCTGGTAAACCATCTTTTTTGATAAGCGGGAAAATAGCCAGTTTCACGGGAGCTAAAGCAGCAGGAATTTTTAAAACAACACGTTCGTCAACACTGCCGTCTTCTTTTGTAATTTTTTCTTCGGTATAAGCATTGGAAAGAACGCATAAAAACATACGATCCACACCTATTGAAGTTTCAATTACATAAGGTACGTAGCTTTCGTTACGTTCCTGATCGAAATATTGTATTTTTTTACCAGAGAATTTCTGGTGGTTTCCAAGGTCAAAATCGGTACGGGAATGGATACCTTCAATTTCTTTGAAGCCAATAGGCAATTCAAATTCGATATCGGTAGCAGCATTGGCATAATGTGCCAGTTTGTCGTGATCGTGGTAGCGGTGTTTTTTAACGTCGAAACCTAAGGCACGGTGCCATTTCATGCGCACTTCCTTCCAGTATTTAAACCATTCGGCATCCGTTCCGGGAGCAATAAAAAACTGCATCTCCATTTGCTCAAATTCGCGCATACGGAAAATAAACTGACGGGCAACGATTTCGTTACGGAAAGCCTTTCCAATCTGGCAAATGCCAAAAGGAATTTTCATACGGCCTGATTTCTGAACGTTCAGGTAGTTTACAAAAATACCCTGAGCCGTTTCAGGACGTAAATATATGGTGTTAGCATCGTCGCTCACAGAGCCTATTTTTGTATCGAACATCAGGTTAAACTGACGTACATCGGTCCAGTTACGGGTTCCGGAAATAGGGCAAACAATTTCGCAATCAATAATTAACTGTTTTAAAGCTTCCAGGTCATTGTAGGTAAGTGCTTTTACCATGCGGGCTTTAACACCGTCAATTTCGGCTTTAATTTCAAGTACACGCGGACTGGTTTCGAGGAATTTAGTTTCATCAAAAGAATCACCAAAACGCTTGGCAGCCTTTTCAACTTCTTTCTTAATTTTATCTTCTAACTTTGAGATATGATCTTCCAAAAGAACATCAGCACGGTATCTTTTTTTAGAATCTTTGTTATCAATAAGGGGGTCGTTAAAAGCATCCACATGTCCGGAAGCTTTCCATGTGGTAGGATGCATAAAAATAGCCGCATCGATACCTACAATATTTTCATGCAGCAGAACCATTGAGTCCCACCAGTATTTTTTAATATTATTTTTCATTTCAACACCATTCTGACCGTAGTCATAAACAGCGCTTAATCCATCATAAATTTCACTCGAAGGGAATATAAAACCATATTCTTTAGCATGTGAAATCAATTTTTTAAATACATCTTCAGTAGCCATATCTTTTAATTAGAATATTTTCAATACGTTTTAAAGCAATAACTGAAATTTTTAATTCGTTGATGAATCATTAAATAAATCTCAAATTTTGCCTTTTTAGAAATTAATATTTCGTTAGTCTGCAAATGTAATCGAAAATGTTGTTTTGTAACAAGGTGAAAGTATTAAAATAGAAAAAATGATCACAAAAAAACACTCTACAAAATAAAAAAGCCGGATTTAATAAAAACCCGGCCCAAATATTCGATTCTATATTTTAATCCCTTCTGCCATTAAACAAAGCTATGTAATAAAGTAAAGTAGCCAAAGAACCCAATGCAGCAACAATATAAGTATAAGCGGCCCATTGCAAAGCATCTTTTGCTTTTTCGTGGCTTTCCATGCTGGTAATACCGCCGTTTTCCAACCATGCCAAAGCACGGGAGCTGGCATTTATTTCAACGGGCAGGGTAATAAAACTAAACAAAGTAGTTAAACCGAATAATACAATACCGATAAGTAAAACGGTAGGCGAACCATAGTGCAACAAAAGTACACCGGCAAAAAGTACCCACTGTACCCAATTAGATGCAAAATTTACGACCGGAACCAACGAAGACCGCATGGTTAACCAGGTATAAGCATTGGCATGCTGAACGGCATGGCCACATTCGTGAGCAGCAACAGCACCTGCAGCAACATGGTTACCATAATATACAGCACGACTAAGGTTTACGGTTTTGGTAGCCGGATTATAATGGTCGGTAAGTTCACCTTCTACAGAAACAACTTTAACATCGTAAATACCATTCTCGCGTAACATTTTTTCGGCAACATCCTTACCGGTCATTCCAAAATTCATTGGAATAGTGGAATATTTTTTAAATCTTGATTTAAGCTGATAACTTATAAACCAGCTTAATAGCATAAAAACAATAAATATTATCAAATACATGTTTTCAAATTTTAAATTATTCAAAATTACTACAAAAAATCTACCAAAGTTTAATTAGTACAAATTGTCAGAATAATTTAACTACAAAGTTAATTTGTCAGTATAGGTAAGCATGAAATCAAAAAATTCGTACCTTTTTCAACTTAAAAGTAACGATACATATCCAATTATATGAAAATAAAATACCTGTTAATTATCAGTATTTTAACATTAACCACAAAGGTTAATGCCCAGGAAGATGATGACCTGTACAATAAGGCAATGGCTCAATATACACTGCAAGATTACATTGGAGCTATTGAAACTTTTGACAGTATCATAAAATTAAAACCCGAAAATGGCGAGGCAAAATTTTACAGAATGGCTTCCATGCATTTTTTAAATGACTATGAAGATGCTAAAGCGGATTTCATAAAATATAAAAAGGAATTCCCATCAACATCAGCAGATCAATTATTAAGACTTTATTATGATGATGATTTCCGTTTAAAATTCCTGAGCAGGATGTTTTATAAAGATGATAAATTATTTAAAGACAAGGGATACCGGCCTTTATATACCAAAAAAGATACACTGCGCGGTGCTCTAAGACCGGAAAGGACATGTTTTGATGTAACTTATTATGACCTAGCGCTAAAGATAAATCCAAAGAAAAAGACTATTGCGGGTAGCAACACCATTACTTTTAAAGTGGTTTCACAAACAAGTAAAATTCAAATAGACCTTTTTAGCAATTACCTGATAGAATCCATCAAATGGAACAATAAGGAATTAAATTATATCCGCGATTGCGATGCTCTTTTCATTACTTTTCCTGAGGTTTTGAATGCAGGTACAATGCAATCCATTACCATATCTTATTCCGGGAAACCCAGAGTAGCGCCCAATCCCCCATGGGACGGCGGCTTTGTATGGAAAAAGGATGAATGCAAAAACTATTGGGACGGGGTGGCCTGCGAACAATTGGGAGCCAGTTCGTGGTGGCCCTGTAAAGATCATTTAAGTGACGAGCCAGACTCGATGGGGCTTACTTTCGATGTTCCCAAAGGTTACAAAATAGTATCAAATGGCAACCAGCGCTCGGAGGAAGATTTAAAAAACGGATACACCCGGTTTAAATGGTTTGTTTCGTATCCGATTAATACTTATGATGCCACTTTTTACCTTGGAAAATTTGTACAGGTTTGCGATACCATGTTTAACAACTCAGGGAGTTATGCATTGGATTATTATGTTCTTCCACCAAATAAGGACAAGGCTAAAAAATATTTTCAACAGACTAAGCAAGTACTGGCAGCTTACGAATATTACTTCGGAGATTATCCCTTTATGCGCGATGGCTTTGCCTTTGTAGAATCGCCTTACGAAGGAATGGAACACCAGGGTGCAATAGCTTACGGGAATGGATATGACAACCCACGTAAGGCACAACCTTATGTCAACAAAAAAGAAGACATGATAATTGTCCACGAATCGGCCCATGAATGGTGGGGAAATTCAATAACCGTGAATGATATGACGGACATCTGGATGCAGGAAGGTTTCGCTACTTATGCAGAATATCTGTATTTCGAAAAACAATATGATTATACCGAATATATAAAAGAATTAAGCAATGCTATGGGAACCATTTTTAATTTTTGGCCCTTAATTCAGAATTACGATGTTAACGAAAACGGGTTTGCCAGCAACGACTGTTACCGTAAAGGTGCAGCGATACTCCAAAACATCCGTTGTATCCTGAATAATGATTCTTTGTTTTTTAAGATAATTAAAGATTTCTCCTTAAAATACAGATACAAAACGGTGAACAGCAGCGATTTTGAAAAATTTGTAACAGAAAAGTCCGGGCAAGATTTTACTGCATTCTTTAACAAATATTTACGCGATAAAAATTTACCGGTACTCGAATTTTCCTATAAAAAAGAAGGAACAGATATATTATTTTCATACAAATGGACAGAAGTAGGCGAAGGGTTTCAAATGCCTTTCTGCATTTCGGACGGAGTTAAAAACTTTAGACTTGAAGGAAATACTACCGAAAAACAAATCCTATTAAAAGATGCTAAAACAGTAAGATTCTTTACACAGTTTATTAATCCTGAAAAAGCTGATAAAAACAGTCTTACTTATTTTTGGACTAAAATGAAAAAACTATAATTGAATCAGGACAACCAGAAAAATCATTAAAAAAAATAAAATATCTCCCCACAAGGTAGACCGCATAAAATTAAAATAATGCGAAAGCAGGAAGGACACCGGTATTGCCCCAATAAACACTAATTCGGCAGATGCCTGGGCTACTAATATGTAGACGGCACAAACGTTAATAAATAACCAAAGGAAAATAAGAAAAGCTTTGCGGGTTAATATTTTTTTTCCGGTGAATTCTTTGATAATAAACTGACTGGCGAGTAAAATTAGGGTAAGGATAAAACCTCCAAAAATATAAGTAAGAACAGAATACTGCTTAAATTTGTATGAACAAAAAAACACGTCAGAAAAATCGGTAATAATCTTTATCGGGTTGTTATGAAACAGATAATAATAGCTAAATACAAAAAACCATGGTGTAAGAAATCCCAAAATACTAAAAACCCATTCTCTCCAAAAAAAAGATCGCAGTAAGATTAATCCCACCCAAATAATAAACATAAAGAAAATAAGGTAAGGATAAAATGTGGCACCTAAGGATAAAAAGAAGGAAGCTGTAAAAATTTTATAAGCCAGCTTTTCTTCCTTATAGGAATTCATTAATTGATCCAAAGCTATTATTAAAAAGAAACTCGAAAAAACGGCAGGGTTTAACCTTTGCAATTCCGGTATTGAGGCTGATAATAAGATATAAAAAAATGCCGGTAAATAAGTACGGTTATTAATAAACATAAACTGTGTATTAAGCCGTACCAAAAGAAAAGCCTGAAGAATGACAGCCAAAAAAGTCAGTAGAGTCCCATAAACAGATGTTACCGGAAAAATTCCCGTAACAAGTTTATAAGAAGGCATAGAGTAAGTATCAAAAATAAACTTAACCTGCGAAGGATGCATAAATGCTTTCATCCATAGCAAAATTCCAATTAATGGAATAATTATAAAAATATGAGAGCCTGTTGATTTAAAAAATCGAAGTAACATCCGGCAAAATTTAAGGTGAAATTATCTTATTTTCGGGTTATACCAAGTCGAACCCGATATCCTTTCTGAAATATTTACCATCAAAATTAATAATTTCAGCATTAGTCCTCGATTTAGAAATGGCTTCGTCAATATCCTTACCATACGAAGTAACCGCTATTACCCGACCACCATTGGTAACCACCTTTTCACCATCAATTTTAGTACCTGCATGAAATACGATACTTCCATTAATTTCTTCCTGGTTAGTAATTACTTTGCCATTAACATAATCTCCGGGGTAACCTCCGGACACCAGCATAATAGCTGTAGCTGTGCGGGGATCCATTTTCATTTGATAACTGCCAAGAGTGCCGTCTACAGTGGCTTTAAAAAGTTCCACAATATCAGATTGAATACGGGGCATCACTGCCTCAGTTTCAGGATCGCCCATTCGTACATTATATTCAATTACCATAGGTTCGCCGTCGACTTTTATTAAGCCAAAGAAAATAAAGCCACAATAGGGAATTTTATCTTTAGCCAAACCTTCAACCGTAGGTTTAATAATACGTTCCTCAACTTTTTTCATAAAATCGCCCTGAGCAAACGGTACCGGAGAAACAGAACCCATACCACCGGTATTTAAACCGGTATCACCTTCCCCTACCCTTTTATAATCTTTAGCTTCGGGTAATAAAACATACGATTTCCCATCGGTGATAACAAATACCGAAAGTTCAATCCCTTTCAGAAATTCTTCTATAACTACAGTAGTTCCGGCATTACCGAATTTACCGCTAAACATCTCGCTTAATTCTTCACGTGCTTCAGCAATATCATCGAGAATTAATACGCCTTTACCGGCAGCGAGGCCATCAGCTTTTAAAACATAAGGAGCTTTCAACGTGGTTAAAAACTCGAATGCATCATTAAGCGTTTCTTTTGTAAAGCTTTTATAGCGGGCAGTTGGAATATTATGCCTAAACATAAATTGTTTGGCAAAATCTTTACTTCCTTCCAAACGGGCACCTTCAGCACATGGTCCGATTACCGGTATATTTTTAATACTTTTTTTACTTATAAAAAAATCATGAATACCTTTAACCAATGGTTCTTCGGGACCTACAACAACCATGTCGATACCTTCAGCCACTGCCAAATTCCAAAGTAATTCAAAATCATTAACTTTAATATCAACATTAGTTCCAAGTTTTGCTGTTCCGGCATTTCCGGGAGCAATAAAAAGTTTATCCAAACCGGTACTTTTTTTCATTTTCCACGCAATAGCATGTTCCCGGCCACCTGAACCAATTAATAAAATATTCATTATTACTAAATTTTGGGTAAAAGTAAGAAAAATGTGGCAATATGACAATGTGTTAATGTGGCAATGTGGCAATGTGGCAATGTGGCAATGTGCCAATGTGCCAATGAAATTCACAATGTACAATTCACAATTCACAATTCACAATGTACAATGTACAATTCACAATTAAAAATTCACAATTAAAAAGTTATAGAACCTTTGTGGCAATTCGAGTAAAGCTTAGAGATTTTTGTGGTAAAATCTTTTAATGAAAAATATTTGCACAAGACCTAACTGTTTTAACCATATAGGTTAAAATAATATTAGGGATTAAGCCTTAAAAAATGTATTTTAACAGACATCATTTTTTTACCAACATGAAATTTTTGTACGCTCTGTATATCAGCCTCTTTATTTTCACCCAAACGTTTGCCCAGTTCTACGAATCAGGACAGGATCCGGCTTCTATACGCTGGAAACAAATAAATACGCCACACATTCAGGTTATTTTCCCTAATGGATTTGATAGTGCTGCAAACCGTCTGGCTAACACTTTTGATTATATTTATCAGGGTACCGGACAAAGCTTAAATAGTTTTCCCAAAAAAATATCTGTTGTATTACACAGTAATTCGGCTTATTCAAACGGGTTTGTAACACTGGCTCCAAGGCGAATGGAACTATATACCACCCCTTCTCAAAGTTTTACGGCTCTCGATTGGCTTGCCGAGTTGCCTCTGCACGAATACAGGCATGTATCGCAAATAAATAAAATTAATACGGGCTTCACTAAATGGTTGTATCCATTTTTTGGGGAACAAGCCCAGGGCGCCATGGCGGGTCTTTTACCCAGATGGTTCCTCGAAGGGGATGCTGTTTATGCCGAAACTTTTCATTCTAATTCGGGCAGAGGAAGAACAGGTTCTTTCACCATGGAAATTAATGCTCTTGTCAATGAGTTGCCCAAATTATATTCTTTCGAAAAAATGCAGTTGGGTTCGTACCGCGACTTTGTCCCCAACCATTACTACTCGGGTTACTTTTTAGTTTCGGGTATCCGCGAAAAATATGGCAACGCAGTTTTTGAAAACAGCATGACCTATACAGCACGTAACCCTTATATTCCCTTTAGTTTCTCTCACAGCCTAAAAAAGGAAACCGGTAAAAACAGCAGAAATTTGTATAAAGAAATTTTTATCGGCTTAAAAGATTCTTCTGTAAAAAATTATACCAAACACAGAGATTTTATTTCATATAACTATCCGGTTTGGGTTTCAGACAGTACTTATGTAGCTGTAAAATCAGGTATCGGAATGATAACCTCCTTTGTAGCAATATCTGGCAGCACCGAAAAAAGAATTTTTACACCCGGAGATTATGACCAAAGCCGGATTGCATATTCCAATAACATCATTGCCTGGACAGAACAAATCCCCGATAAACGTTGGGATAACAGAACCTACTCCTGTATTAAAACATACAATCTGCTGACACATTCCTCAAATCAGCTTACCCATAAAACGAGATATTTTGCTGCAGCACTTACCCACGATGCTAAAAAACTGGCTACTGTTGAAGTTTCACAGTTAAATAAATGTTCCATCATCATTCTTGATACTCAAAACGGCAAAATAAAAGAAACATTTCCGGCGCCGGATAATTCAACGGTTTGTGATCCTGTTTTTACCAGCGACGATAAAGCTATCCTGGCTATCTTGGTAAATAATAATGGAAAAGCGGTTTATAAACTTCACTTAGACACAAAAACCTGGGAACCGCTGACAAACTTTGAATTCTATAACCTTTCCTGTCCGGTGGAGTCAGACAATATAATTTATTACTCATCCGATTATACCGGTAAAAATGAAATCTACAGGTTAAACTCCGATGCTACCCGCGACCGAATTTCAGAATCGAAATACGGAGCCTTTGAGCCAATGGTATCCGGAAATAATTTAAGCTATGCCGATTATTCATCGTATGGTTATTCTATAAAAAAACAACAAATTCAAAGTAAAACAGAAATAGCTTTTAATGTGCCACGGGTATATACCAATGCCCAATATGAAACCCTCAATAAAATTGAAACATTCAATTTGCAGGACAGTCTGCAGAATTCATCCGAAGCTAAAAATTTTATTGAAAGAAAAAATGAAGTAAAAAATTATTCTAAAATTTCACATATACTGAATTTCCACAGTTGGCTTCCTTTCTACTACGATTATAATAATCTCAGTCTTTCGAATCAGAATCTGTACCCCGGATTAACCATCCTTTCACAGGATAAACTCGATAATTGTGTTACCAGTTTAGCAGCTTCCTACGAAGAAGGCTTCTGGCATTTTAAACC
>WSSedL1CaDRAFT_10000790_pt1 | contig 20900 bp, 22 predicted proteins | sample WetSurSL1Cattail_FD_9464 | JGI IMG/M metagenome (IMG submission 9464)
ATGTGTCCCGCCAGTCGTCAGGACAAAGTCCTCTGCTTCGTTCTGCTGCGGCATCAGCCACATCCCCTCCACATAGTCTCTTGCAAAACCCCAGTCCTTCTTTACATCAATGTTTCAGACTCTTAATGATTTGTGTATAGTCAGTAACCGACTGGTTTCTGACTTGAAGGTCACTTAAGGTGATGCTGCCGATTTGATCTTTTTCTTTTCCGAGGAATAATGATAATTCGGCCTTGTATAACGGAGTAACGAATTCATAGGATACAATGGTGGCAGCTCCTGCGGCAACGGATACAAAAATGAGGATGATCCATCACTTTTTCACGATTGCCTTTAATAGCTCCATAAAATAAATTTCAACAATTTCATTGTCATTTGGCTACATTTAGTATGGCCCCTTTATTGATAAAATACTTGATTCCTTAATTATTCAGTATTTCGAGAGTATTTCCAGAAAATAGCTATTCTGCTCTCCAAATGTCGTATTTTCGTGTAATCCATTCATTAGTGTCCTTCATCAAAGGTTTCCGCTTGAGGACATCATAGCTGTCACTGTTGATAAAAGCAACCATGTCAGCGTCCAACAGCTTTTCTGCATTCATGCACACAGATTTCCCGTACAATCCCTTGATGGAACCGCTATTCACCTGGAACAGACAGCCTCTTTCCATAAGAGCATGAAAGAGGTCGAATTCCTTTGCAAACCATTCATATCGTTCCGCATGCGCCAGGATCGGTACATAGTGGGAACTAATCAGCATTTCCAGTTCATACAAGCTGTCATCCCCCGGAGGCTCAGTCATCGGAAATTCACACAGCACATACCGGCTGTGAGCCAGTGTCAGACAGCTTTCTCTTTTAACACTGTCATATGCTCCCCGTATAAGGTATAGCTCATTTCCGGTATAAAGAATAATACCGGCACCATGCTTCATAGAAAGCCCATTGAGCTCCTGTACAGCCTGAATAAGCTAATCCGTGTCTGTTTCCTGGATATGTGGCACGAAATGAGGAGTAGCAATGATGACCCAAATGTCTTCGCGGACTGCCATTTGCATCATTGCCAAGGCTTCTGACGGATCACCGGCTCCATCGTCCAAGCCGGGAAGTATATGCATATGAATATCTATAAAGCCTTTGTTCAACTGTATCAAGGCTTACTCCTCTTTCAAAACATTTCCTTGGTACGACCTTACATAACATGAACATTATACAACATAAACTTTTTTATATCTATACATATTTGTATAATTTTGATACATTCCTTTCCAAAGTGCTAAAAAACCCATAAAATCAATGACTTATGATTTTATGGGTTCATAACTCGTAAACTCCCGTTAGTGGGCTTCCTTCTGGCAAAGGAAATTCTAATGATTCACATTTCTCGAATGTGTTTAGGAATCCATTGACTCCTGATTTGCTTACACCCTGCATCTAGGCTATTTTTGCGCCAGACATATGTAGGACGTAGTGTTTGATAATGATCTCTTTGTAATCAAGCATACCATTATCCTCCTCTTTGATGTATTTACCACTTTTGGTGGCTAACATCATTATGGAGTTGGATAGTGCTTAATGGAAGTATTTATTCCGACCGTTCGGGTGCGCCATTTCCACTGGCTCACTCAAAAACGGAAAGGTGGAATCATTGCATGAATAGGTGGACCTCAAAAGCGTATCGGTAGACCCATACACGCGAAATATTCAGTCGGTACAGGTAATATCAAAAAAATGGAGTATGCAAATTCGAGACTGGGGAATAATCATCGGTCAGTTGATGATGTTTTTTGAGGATCGACTACATGGGAAATGGCTTCATAGCCGGGGCGCTGCCCCCGGACCCCTGGGGGTTACCGCTTTAGTTTTCCATGGCGACAATAAAAAAAAGGCGGCTCCCTCTAGAATCTGCCGCCCTGCCAAACCTCACGCGCCGCTCGGGTCGCTCCCCAGCGTTGCCCTATCCTGTGCGTGAATAAAAGCATTATAATTATGCTCAAACTGTTACTAGATTATTCCATTTACACGGTTCGCGGGACACTCCCCTTTGAACCGAAGTTGCATCTGTAATATCTATTTCATCAATATCCACACCGATTGCTATATGATTACGCTTTTTCAGCTCAATAAGCACATCATGTCCCAGTTGTCCTTTTACTCCTGTTACTAATATTTACATGCCTTTCGCTCTCCATACATATTTTTTACATTAAAGTACCTTACACGTATTTAAGAGTTTGAAGTTTTCAAGGCTTCTCCTTATGCATTCAAACTGAATTTTCTTAACACTTAACTGACATTTTTGCCCCCTCCACTGATTTTATTATTCCAACCATTCCGGTCACTCTATTATTAACCACCTCTGTAGTATAATCCAGCACTAATTTTACCCATTTTTTTACACTTTATAATTGAATACTTTTCCCACATATATTAGCAAAAACCATTCTCATCCCGTTTAACATAATAGCTCCATCTTTTTTACCGAATCCATTGCAGTCAGGACGCTTAATTTTCCATTATTCTTTAGTTCACTGAGATACTGGCATAATTTCTCAAATTTATAGTAATCCCAGCACCACATTGAATTATATCCCAGGTCATCAGGAAATCCAATAGTATGAAAACTTAAAATAACCCATTTTTTTAATTTAACAGCACTGTCTATTAAGCTTTTTATTTGCTCAAAAGTATTTTCGTTCATGATTGGCACACACACTAAAGCATAATCATTAGTTGTATCCATAAATGAACTTCTGTAAACCAACCGGAACAATAACTTGGATTTCGTCATTTTGGCTAGCTTTGCAATTATTTTTTCCGGCCAGTAGAATTTCCTGAAATTATTACCGATTCTTACGTATTTTATATTCAGTTCCTTCCATAGCTCTTTGTTTTCAACTACTTGATCTTTATCCATCTCTGAATGTGGACTTGCAAATCCCAATTCATCAAGATTTTTATACCAGTCCCTAAGCTTATTCGCTCCGACTCTGATATCATTAAAATCATTGGTATGATAATCGCTGTGAACTGCGATTTCAAACAAATCATTATTTACGAGAAATTCCATTTCCTCTCTTGACAAAGGACCATTTTTACCAATTTGTTTTTTGTTTTCTATAAAAGCGGTTACAATATAAAAAGTAGCAGGTATTTCATATCTATCTAAAAGCTCTTTAGCCACTTTATAGTTATCCCTCCTTCCATCATCAAACGTAATTGTAACTATAGCCTTATCCATCCTAATCTTACCTCCAAATCATTTATCCCCAAATTATAATCTTCCTGCAGTATAACAATACTGGCATCACTTATAATAATCATTCTATATACATTTTGGTAAAGCAATTCATATAAGAGCCGTTTATTATGTTCTCCCACCATTCTCTATTTGTAAGATACCATTCAATAGTCTGTTATATTTCTATTTCAAAATTACATTGTGGTTTCAGCCAAGTTCTCTTTGATTCTTTGAAGGGTCAATTGCATACCGCAAATTGTTTCCTGCGCTGTCAGTTACATAATGTATAAGGCTTTCTGGCTTTCCGAGTACTTTCAGTATCGTTTTGACCACATCAAGATTTGTTCTTTCGTTATGGCCACCTACATTATAAACTTCTCCTACCCGCCCGTTATGAATAATTAAGTCAATCGCGGAATAATGATCCGAAACGTGTAGCCAATCACGAACATTCTCACCTTTGCCGTATACAGGCAGCTCGCCATCTGCAAGTGCACGGCTGATCATTAAATGAACCAGTTTCTCCAGAAAATACTCTTTGGGCATCTTGGCTTTTCTCCCAACGAGATGACCTTCCCGTTCGCATCAAATTCAACAATACTAAATCGTTCAGGATCATTAACATAATAGCTAAAAATCGTCGCATACTCATTGTTTCCATTCGCTACGGCTTTTTTCAATATACTGTTGAAACCATTGCCATAGAAAATATTATCACCAAGCACCATTGTGCATGGATCATTTCCGATAAATTCTTCTCCAAGTAAAAATGCCTGGGTTAACCCATACGGAGATGGCTGCACCATGTAGTTCAGGTTAACGCCATACTGGCTGCCGTCACCCAAAAGGCGTTCAAAATTTGGCAAGTCCATCGGTGTGGATATCAGCAATATATCACGGATACCAGCAAGCATCAATGTTGATAAAGATAATAAACCATTGGTTTGTCATATACTGGCAGTAACTGCTTGGATGTTACTAAAGTTAACGGATATAGACGCGTCCCTGCACCCCCGGCTAAGATAATACCTTTCATGATTTATACCTCCTTAAAATGATATAATGCTCTCGAAAACCCTGAGGGCTTCCAAGGCCTATGTTCTGAGGTGTGAGTTTTCTCTCACGCCTCCAACATTCTCCATATATTTACTTTAAATTTCCCTTAACCTTTACTAACAACAACCATATATGGTTGTTATATACCTTGACAAATGAAGCCAAATTTTGCCAGAACGATTTGTTGGTAATTACTGCCAAACATTGATTCTGGAGGTTTTGTCTGAACTTCCTGAAATGTAATTACTCAAAACGGTAAAATTGCTTCAAAGCTACTCTTTACCCATTGGTAAAGGGCATATATTTAGAATAACTCTATTTCTCTAAAAACGCCATGATTTCATCATAAGATTTGTCGCTATTGGTTATGGCGCTGATTAGCTGTTCTTTCCTGAGCGCCTCTCTCATTGTCATAAGTTTTTCTAGTTCATCAACAGTTGCCTCATATTTTTCTTTTGCTCTCTCCACATTTTTTTTTGCTTTTTCAATTTTCTGCTCAATGGTTTCTATACTTTTTGTTCTTGCCATTTTATCACTCCTTTCCTTTGTGTGGTACAAGTTCCTCACCAATCTGTGCTACCTTATCTTTGATACTTCTCGCATCCATTCCAAATGCTTTCAATATTGTCTTTTGCCTTGCAGTTACAGCATGGTCCAGTGCATAGTTACCATTGAATTGTTTGATTATCTCGATTTTCTCCAGTGTGGGTGGTAAGATGATTTTACAGTCACACGGTAAGGAGATTTTTCTCTATCCGGTAAGCAGTTTTTTCTTACCACGGTAAACACCTTTTTCATAAAACGGTAAGCAGAATTTTCTGCAAACAGTAAGCAGTTTTTTCTTTCCCGTGTGACGAGTAAATCACAAGGAGGATGGCATCAATGCCTGAAATCAGTATACTGTAATCAGACAGTATACGAGAGGAGGCATCCAGGATGCTGAAAGAAAAACAGATGCAGGAGATCCATGATTTGAAACTACGCAGCTACTCCATCAACGAGATAGTCAGATATTATGAAGGGAAGGGCCAGAGGCCACCTTCACTACCAACAATTCGCAAATACTACCAGTTGGATGCCGTACCAGAGGTTCCCAACCAGAACCTCATAAAGAACAAGGCCTTTGACCATGAACCTTACCGCTCAACAATCATTGAAATCATAGGAAACAACAATAAAAGCAGCTACTGCGTAAGCTCGATCCACGATGTTCTCATTGAGAAATTCATTGAGAATGGTACGACAGTTTCCCTTCCGGGCAATGAGCAGACATTGCGAAATTACATCCATTATCTCACCAGTAGCGGAATCATTGAAAATGAGCCTGATAACAGGCGGATCTATGACCATGTATTCGATACTCCACCCGGTGAACAGATACTGATTGACTTCGGGCAGGAGCATGTGGCACCGGGTATTGATATCCACTTCATATGTCTTTTGTTGCGGTACAGTCGTCTGATAAGTGTTTTTGCGCAGGATCACAAGTACAATTCCGAGGAAGCCTGCCGTGCCATATATAGAGCCTTCTGCAAGCTTGGTGGACGCCCGGAACAGCTTGTCATTGACTAGGACGCTGTATTCGTTGCCAACGAAACCTATGGCGAAGTTGTCGAGACCAGGACATTCGGTGATTTCTGTACAGAACAGGAGCTGAAGCTCTGGGTCTGCAATAAATCCGACCCGGAAAGCAAAGGCCCGATAGAAAATGTGGTTGGTTTCGTGAAGAAGAATTTCTTCAGTGCCAGGAATATCACATGCATCGATGATGTATGGAAGTCCCTTCCCGGCTGGATAGAACGCAAAAATCAGCGTATACACAAGGCGGCCTTCAGAATACCTGACGATGTTTTCAATACATTCTAGAAGGAGGCACTAAGGTCTCTTGTGCCGTCCTTCTATGAGAACTCGCCGTCCAGCTTTATACCGGTCGATCTGAATTCAGTACCATATGTCCAGTTCAAATCATCCAGATATTCTGTACCGCGCACATGCTGTTTTACCACGGTATATTACAAGGCGATTGGCAGTAAACTTTTCATCTATAGCAAGGAGAGGAAACATATCTGTACCCACACCATAAGCAAATGCCGCGGAAGTGTCAACCAGTTGGAGGAACACCACAGGGAGCCATCCGGTGACTGGATAACCATCATGGAAAGTCTGAGGCGCAAGTGGAACTGTTATTCCTTCCAGCACTTCATCAACGGTTTCAAAAAAGAGAACCCCCGACATCTATGTCAACAGCTGGCGGCGGTTGAACGTTTTCTTGATGCCGAAAAAGTGGAACGTGAACTTGTCTCACAGGTTATGGATGAATGTTGCAGGAATTACCGTTACCGGTTTTCGCAGTTCAAGGTGGTTTATCAGCTTGAAAAGGCAGGACGCATGTCCGCTCCCGTCTTTGAATTCAATGAAGTCCAGCGCCAGGACATGGAAGTCTGCAAAAAGGCTTTCCAGAACCGCTGTGAACAACAGGAGGTGATCGCATGAACCGGGAGATTGCAAGAAACATTGATACCGATCACATCCCAGTGCAGCGGTTATCTACCCTGCTGGAGACCTTTGCCTTGAAACATTCCTCCAAACAGATTGCAGGCCTGCTGGAAAAGGCTGAAAATGAGGATGCCCCCTACAAGCAGTTCCTCCTTTGCGTCCTTGAGACCGAAGTCCGTGGCCGTAATGAGCGCCGCAGGAAACGCAACTATGCTGCAACCCATTTCCCACCGAATATACATCCGCTTGAAGAATTCAACCCGGCGGAACTGGAATCCGGTATAACAGAAAGCCAGATAAAGCAACTGAAAGAACTCACATGGCTTGATACCTGTGGTAATATCGTTCTTGCCGGGCCTCCAGGCCTTGGCAAGACTATGATAGCGGTTGGACTCGGGCTAGAAGCAATCAACACCGGATATACCGTCTGCTTTGAGAAGATGGTGAACCTCATAAAGGTATTGGATTCCGCCGAATCCGAACGCACTGCCGGATTCCGGCATAAAAATATTAAGAAAGCCCAGATGATCATTATTGACGAAATTGGATACACCCCAATATCACGCAGCCAAGCCAACAGGTTCTTTACCTTCATCAGTGATACATATGAGACATCATCCATCATCTTTACGACAAACAAGGAAATAACAGACTGGGCTGAAATGATGGGAGATCCGGTTCTCACTACTGCACTACTTGACAGAATATTGCATCATGCCAAATGCTTTTCCTTCAAGGGTGAGTCTTATCGGCTGAAGCATCCTGAACTGTTTACCTGAAAAAACTCCTTACCATAAGCAGAAAAATCTGCTTACCCTACTTCAGAAAAGACTGCTTACCGGCCGTAAGAAAAAACTTCTTACCATACACTGAAAAAACTGCTTGACATTCACAAAGCATACCAGTTTTAGTTTCATCGACTTGCTTACCCACTCCAGGATCGCTGCATGATTTAGCGTCTATTCGGAGAATCCAGTGCCATATACCATACAACATAGGGCTTGCTTTGAACTGCTCTTTTTTTCGTCTCCAGTTACACAACTCTTCATTTTTCAAGGTCCATCGCCTTATTTTGGCTCAAATTCACCCTTTGGTTGGGTGCCGTTTTGCATTTTTACTAAACTTCCAGAATTCCAGTTACTTTTCGAGACCATTCTGATATTTTTTAATGATATCCATAGTGTTTTTACATTCTGATGATTAATGGCAAGATATAATATATATGTTACCAGAAAAATAAGAAGCGATTGTATCGAATTAAAATACCAAGTACTTACCATAAAAACTATAACTAAAACAATCTCAAAAACTAGATTTGCATAAATCCTCTCACCAATAAGTTTAGCCAAATAAAGGTCTGATAAAATACATCTTAATGCGATAGTAACGACCATAGAAATAATAATAAAATAGATGCTTTTTAAGACGTATGTCCCAAATAAGCCAAGAATTATACAAAACAACATTGCCGATAAATTTATAGCAAGTATGGATTTTTCTTTCCTTAATACCTTAAAATAAGTATTGCATAATATTTGCATTTTACCATCAAACAAACATATTGGCAATAAAATGCTCAAATAATTCAAGCTGTCTTTATATTGTGGAAGCCAAAGACTAACGAAACATTTTATCGGTATATATGCTAAAAAAACAATTGGAGATAATAAACTTAGAACATTTCTAATCATCTTATATATCTTTTGTTTTTGCAATTCATTCAATTGTCTTAATTCCGGGAATAAGACCATACCAATCTGACCAATAAATAGTAAAAGGAAATAAATCAATGATAATGCAAATGAAAACTTTCCAAATGACGTTATTCCCCATATTTTATCAATTAAATACCTCCCAGATCCAAGAATAAGATTGCTAGCAATATTTGATATCATTAAATTCATACCTATTTTTATACTTGCAAATGACTCCTTTGCAGCATAATAAATCGGTACTTTTTTGATTATAATAATATCTTTCCCTTTAAATAGACAAAACGTAAATGATATGACTTTTGATATTAAAAAGCAAGTTACAAATATTCGAAAGTTTTTTATATTTAGTATCAAAAGAAATAAAATAGCAGCAATATATACTGTTTTATCTATCATTATTGAAATAGAAAATAGTTTTGTTTCATTCGCAGCTTGAAAAACAAACCCTAGATAAAGAGATAAATTGCATATTATTAAATAAACTGCAGTCATAATAATTACAAAACTACGATTTTGATCCATTTTTATGAATGATGCATATCCTATTATTACAAAAGCTATAACTGATTGAAATAGTGCGCCAAACCAGAATTGAGAACCGATTAATGTTCTATCAAGTTCTTTATATTTGGTTCCACCATGTTTTAAGTAAACCCCGTCATTTAATCCAAAATGGAAAAACCCAACATAGCTGCTATAAAACACAAACAGCTGCCAATAGCTATAATCTTCAACACCTAGAAATTTGGGTACAAGTAAAGACATGCTTATACTTAGTAACAAAGATATCAATTGCGATATAATTGCATATGATAAATTTTTTATGAATTTAGAAATATGAATATCCAAGCTCATTCCTCTATCTTTTTGTTAATTCGTAAAACTTCCTCTGGAGATTTCTGGACGTCAAAAGCATTTTAAGGGCTAAACCATGATAACCGCTGTATTTTTCAAGATAATATTTTCTACTATCAATCATTTTCATAAGTCTTAATTTTGACGATCCTTTTTGTGAAGCTATATGCATATGATAAGCTATAGTTTCATTACAATAAAGCATCTTTTGATTTCTCATTTGGACTGCTTTAGCTAGGATTGGCTCTTCACAATAAAGAAAGACTCCTTCATCAAGATACCCTATTTTCTCCAAAAATGTTGACTTTAATATAATACAGCACCCTGTTAACTTTTCTACAAATCCATTACTATTATAATCAATATATCCGTGCCAGAAAAATAATTTCTTACACAATATATCAATCAGCCAAAAGAGATCTTCCCAATAATTTAATTCCCTTAGTGGATTCTGGTGATTGCCCTCGGCATCAATAATATCACTTCCAGCTACCACGACCTGATCATTATTAAACAAAGCTTTTGTGATTATGGAAATGTATTTTTTATCACGTAATTCTACATCTGGATTGATGATTAAAATTGCTTCTGCACCCAGTTTTATAGAATATTTTATTCCGATATTATTACCTGCCGAAAATCCTTTGTTCTCATTATTACAAATTAGAGTAAGCTTTGCCTTTTGACAGACATCTTCAATTTTCTTTTTTTCAATTGGATTTGATCCATTATCAATTATAACTATATCCATATACTTATAGTCTTGTAACAAAAGATATCCAATACATTTTTCAGAATCTTCACTAGAATTATAATTTAGTATCACAGCTGCTACCTTATGCATAAGATCATTCCTTTATTTAACAGATTAATCAGTTCTATTAATATAGATATTCTTTTTTTTTCATTTTCAGTAAGTTGTCCATGGTTTCTTGACAAATACAGTGAAATAGTATCCAGGATATATGCAATATATACTTGATCTGGATTATCTATTACTTTCCAAAATAAATCCAGCTTTTTGCAATTTCTATAAATCTCTTCTGCTGTATTGTGATTAACCATCAAAGCCTGCTGCGTAAAGAAATGAAACATATCAATATATGGCGGGTATGTTTTTTGTGCATACTCAAAATCAAACACAAACAATTCATTACCAGTGATGTATGTATTCCAAGGAGTAAAATCTCTATGTGCGACACAAAATTGAACTTCTTTTGTGCCATAATATTTATGAACCCTTTCTATGGATTTTAATATGATTAGTTTTTGTTCCTTTCCAAGTATATCAAGTGTCAACTCCAACTGATCGATATTTTTCTTAAAATCGGTATTTTTATATAACAATACCTGAAATGTTTTTTCGGCTAGCTGTTTTAAAAAGTTAACATGCATAGGGGTAAGCCTGTCACAATACTTGGAATTTATCGTCTTTGCAGTGTTTTGAACAAATATGTAACTATCCCTAACACTCTCAAGTCCCAAGCATATGGGACAATTTGTTACTTGTTTCACATTTAAATACGATAAAATATCTTTTTCATTTCGAAAAATAGCAATAACATTGTTATTTTTTGTAACCTTACAATAGCCCAGTAGTTTTTCACCTTTAGAAATCTGTATCGTTGGTTTCTGATGTACGCTTGGTGTTCCAAAAAAGATTGATAGCTGAACATCCTTCTCGAATATTTCTTCCAAATATTTAACAAACATTGTGTCTATATTACAATCCACTACAGTTAAATGAAAAGGTTTATGCATAAAAGGAAACATGTATACGTAAGGCAGCATATATTTCCATATCTTCCCACAATTTGAACTTGGTTGATATATGTTCAACGATGCCTTAATACAGCTTTTAGGTAATAGCCAAGCTTTCTGATCACTATTCTCTACATAGAGATATTGACCAATAGAATTTTCATAAATATTTTTAACCGGCGCGATATCTTTCATTTGTTATTTTTCCTTTATTACTTTTGTTAAAATCAACAGAGCTCTTGTGAGCAGTAATGCTTTCCATAATTATGTCTTTAATTTCTTTTCCTTTTGTATCCCATGAAATTTTCTCTGCCTGAGTTTGAATTTCTAAACTTAAAATCCGTCTCTGTTCATATTCCGTTAATCGTAAAATTGACAGAGTAAGCAAATCTATCAGTTCATCTCTACCAACCCGAGGAAGTACTATAGCATATCCATTGGTAAAATATCTAGTATACCCGCCCGTATCCACACAAATCAACGGTTTCCCATACGATATGCAATCAAAGGCATTAGTAACTGCCCCTTCTTTTAAACAGCCGTTAATAACAACATCACATGAAATCATTTCAATTTTATATTCTTCCAGAGAAATTTCTCCGGTCATAGTTATAAAATCTTCCATTTTGAACTCGCTGATAATCTGCGAGATTTTACTAAATTCCGAGCCTTTCCCAATGATTTTCAAGCGAATACTACTATTTTTTTTATATGCTCGCGAAAATGCCTCTATGACTAAATCGAACCCGCGCCATGCATCTAATTTCCCTACCGTAATATAGTTAATCGTTTTATTGACTCTTTCATTTTGATTATATCGTGGTATTATATCAGCAGCAACATCTGTGCAAATCATTGCCTTATCTCTATATTTTATTGGAATAGAATTTATAGCATATCGAGTTTTGCATAGTATTAAATTTACATTCTTGCATCTGGAAATAAAACCATAATTCAATTTTAAACTTCTTACCGCAATTCTTCTTATCCATTCGATAAAGCGACTTTTATATGAATAATATCTAGTATATTCCGGTTCAATTATATCAAGTCCGCCCGTAGGCCCCCAAATGAAGAACTGCTTTTGGCCAAACCGGCTTATTGGCCATAGAGCATTGCCATACGTGAGCAAATGAAATATGGAAATATTATTATTTTTCATAATACGCGTAATATGCTTGTTGGCTCCCAGTTGCCATATATTGTAATATAGTCTTACGCCTCGCATCTTCTTTTTCCATAATGTTAATTGCCTTGGCAGATCATAAAAGTTAAAGTGAATATATTGGAGTTGTTCCAATTCTTTATTTTGATCAAGCCAAATTTCAATATTCTTCTGGTTACTTCTCCTAGTTAATACCCAGAGTTCAAAATATTTGGCCATTTGCAACACCCAATGCCAACCCACGCCGGGCTCAGATCCTTTATTCGGCTCGCATGCATAGGCAGAAACCATTATCTTAAGACGGCTGCTTTCACTCATATTTCTCCACCTTTTATTGAAAATAACTTATATTCTTTTGGCTTTGTTTGGTTAAAATATAATTCATAATTTCCTTCACTGCTTTTTCCGGCTCTTCATTATTTAGCACAATTTTATATGAATCGCCAAACCCAGAGATATATTGAAGTATTTTATTAATACCTTCAATCTCATTTCCCGTCAATTCTTGCTTTCTTGATAATATAACATCCGTATCTGCAGTAAGAAGAATATTGTAATTCATTCTGGGAACCAACCTTCTACACCAAGCAATTAGTTTATATGGTAGGAATATGTTGCTTCGATGGCTGTCTACAATTATATCTGTATAATACCTGTCAAAAATAACTACACTTTGGCGAAATAAAATTGGTCTAACTATTTTCCAATAACCTATAATGTAATCGAATATATAATAAAACAGGCGAATGATTGAGCTGATCTTGCTTGACTTCTTTCCTCGATGCGGAACACTGTAATTCTCATCGACTTCCTTCTTCAGCCCAGCTTTATGAAATAAAAATGCCAGACGCGGCAGTATATTCGGGCGAAAATGATATACATCCACTGCAAATACCTTTGAATATTCTTTTTTCAGCAATTCAAGAACTGTCGTTTTCCCTGATCCATCCGGTCCGGTAAACGATATAGATATCCCTTGAGGAAACAAATAGTTACATAAAGTCGCATAAAAATATTCTATTTTAAACTGGATCTCGGATATGAACCCTTTCGATAAGGATCTCCTCATTGCTGCTTTCCGTAAACCCGGCACCGTACTGTTTTCAACCATATTAAAAGTTGCAAAATTACTGCCGAATAGATCTATCATCCAATTATCCAGATCCTGTCCGTATTCTTGTAAAACGCATTGCTTAATATCTGCATATTTTTGAGGGTAACTTGCACCAAGTAGCCTGTTGCATAGGTATTTTTCCATAAATTCGAACAGAGGAGAAACATAATACACAGAACCATTAAATATTCTTTTACTAAGTATAATACCAGGTGTAACTAAATGTATTCCTTTAACAGAATAATTAAAGAAATAATCAAGTTGAAGAATATCCGTTCCGTTATTCTCCTCAAAAATTAATGAATCAAATCTATTTGAATGAAAAACAGATAATGCATTATATCCCAATCGATTCGCTATTCCTATAATATCACTCTTAATCTTTCGATAGGTATTTTTTTCTATTAAAATATCAATGTCTCTGCTAGTATAATGATCAGGTAAACCGTTGTAGTTTCTTAATACTGCATAAACGCAATGCTCATTTAAATATGTAAATAATTCAGTGCACAGGCTCATCTTATTTTACCTCTTTTTATATTACTTTGGTACTTTTGAAAACCGTATCTTGGTGAAAATAGAAATGATAGTAGCAAATTAAGTATAACTAACATATATCTTCTATTTAAGAAAGAATATGCTGACTTTCTATAGAAATACTCGGCATAAAAATTCTTATATTCAATAAACCTATCAAATCTTTTTAATTTCTTCATGTAATCATTAAAGTAAATATCAGTTCCCCCACTTCTTCTTTGCTTTAAATTGTATTTGATATATTTTATTTTGAAATGCATAGCTAACTGATTATCTTTTGAAGTAGATAATGAACGAGATTGTTTACGATAATAAAATAATACCTTGGGAATCACTAGCATTATTTTCCCATCAATAAATAAATCAGACATCCTGGACCACAAATCCAAATCTTCTGAAAGGTCCTGATATCTAAGCTTGCCCACCGGAAAGCCTTCAGTTCGATATCCCCCCACCTTTAGTGCGCTTATACGATCAAATAACGTACATATTGACATAAATATCATCTTGCTATTTTTGGCTTTTTCCAAAAATTCTTCTCGACTTGTTGGTCCAATATATAGTCCGCCATTTAGGGCTTTGCCATTTTCATCCAGGTATTGGGCATAACAACTTACAGCGATACAGCCTTGCTCCTTTTTAAATTTTGAATATAGTTCCTCTACCATTTCCGGTTTTGCAACATCATCTGAATCAAAAAAATTCATTAATGATGTTTTTGCAGTATTTAAAGCAAGATTACGTGCATATGCCGTACCCCTATTTTGGGGTAAAAATATCGCTTGAGAATTTACACATCCTTTAATGAATTCATCAATTATTATTTTTGAATTATCAGTAGAACCGTCATCAATTATAAGATAATAAAGATCCTTATATGTTTGATTCTTCAAACTAGCTAGTGTATTTTCTAGAAAGTTTTGTGCATTATATACACAAATGGCAATTGTAATTAATTCATTCATGATAACCTGCCAGTTAAACTCATATTTTCAATATTCTTAAAAAATAAAAATGCACTTATTCCAAATACTATCCAATATTCAGGGGTTTGTAAAATTCCACTAAAAAATAATATGATAAATCCATAAATATTTAATAGCATCATTTGCTCTCCTATAATGGTAAATTGTATATTTCTTTTAATTATTTTTTTTAAAGTAAAATGCTGAAGTAAAAATGAAATTAAAAAAACTAATAAGCCAACTAATCCAGTACCTACTAAAATACTCATAATATCGTTTCCACCAACTCGTATATAAATTGTACCTCCCTGCAAATTAGCGTATGCTTGACCAAATCCAACTCCTAAAACTATCGTTTTAAATGACTGTTGCCATTGCCTAACAGCAGCTTCAAAATCTTCTAAACGGAAACTGCCTGAACTGTCATTCTGCAGACCAGTTTTATCCACAACAAAGAAATTTTGTAATTTTGTCGTCGAATAACCTTCCAAATTAATGATACCAGTTTGAAATAAAAATAAAAAAATAAAAATAATACAAATACATATTGCTATGATTTTTATTACCTTTTGAGTTTTTCTTTGTTTTACATACCAATATATCCCATAAATAGCAGCAATTATTGCTGCATAACTTGCTGACCTGGTTGGTGAAATTATGAGGGTAAAAAGTGATAACAATGCAAGTATAACAAATTTCTTTTCTTTTGTATGGATAATGGCTGGTATACAATAAATCAAAGACCAGCAAACAAGCTTTCCATATGTATTAGCTTCTGTCCAGAGTCCAGGAATTTGTGAACCGGCTAGTTGAGGACGTCCATCTGCCGATATAACTAACGGTATTCCAGTTATCTTATAGAATATCCATTGAAAAATGCCAAAAATTATACTAAATAGCAAAACAGAAAATAAAATATCTTGAAACCCGTGTAGCGACAAAACTTCAGCATATAAAATAAGAAAAACTGCAAAGGCTGGCAGCATATTGAGTATTACAAATATACTACTTGAAAAAGCTCCCAATATATTATTACTTAATATTGAAGTAAAAATTAATACTGCTATAATTGCAAGTAATCCTTTTAATACCCTATTATTAAATGCTTTTTTCATTCCAGAAAATAAAATTAAAATAGTAAAAATTGAAATTATAAAATAAAGTCTAAAAGTTCCTCCAAACACCTTTGTATAAATTTGTTCTGTTGTGAAATATGTTATAATTACTATAATGTAAAACCTTTTTATGTTTCCCTTTACCCAAATTGAAATAAGCAATGTTATCATTGCGCCTAAAATAATTATAGGGTTATTGGTAATTAATGCAAAGAGACAAAGAATCATTGAAACTAATACCAATATAATAGGTATAGCATTTCCGAATCTTTTATCTGCGTTTTTAACTGGTATATTAAAATCCATGTATTCTCCTTAATATCAAACTATTGATATAACTTGTTTACTAATTCAACAAATCTATAAAAGTTTATTAAATCAAAACTACTTAAAATAGATTCGTTATAATTATATAACGTTTTTTTATTCAAAATCAAATCTAAAATACAATCCTTCATCTCATCCAAATTAGCTTTTATTACGAAGCCATAGTTATTACCATTAACAAGATCCTTAGCCCCAACATTCTCACTAACTATAACAGGTACACCATAACTCAAGGCTTCCAGAACTGTATACCCAAATGTCTCATAACAGATACTTGGCGCTAGTAGTATATCCGTCATTGCAAAGATATCCTTAAGGTCTGAATATTTGTAATTACCTTTTATATTCATATATGGACTTATTTCATCAGGAATACTATAAACATTTAATTCGAAATTTTGATAGCCTTCAGCAAACAATTCATCAAGTGCTCTTTTCATTACATAATAGCCCTTATAAGGTTTAGCAGGAGATAAATATGTTAGTTTGAGTTTACCAATGAATTCTTTTCTTACTCGGTGATCTTTTATATCTTTATGAGTTATATTTATCATCTTTGCATCTTTTATACTAACATATTTCTCATAAACTTTCTCTGTAATGCTACTGTTAAAATGAAAAGTATCGATCATTTCAAGTATGCTGACATAATATTTTCGTAAAGATAAGTAATTACTACCATTTTGCTTAACCTTTAATACATTTTTTTTTTCCGTTTTCAAACTATCACTAAAAAATTGGCTTCTGTGTTTTTTTCTAAAATATTCTACCAATTTATAATTTTTAATGAATCTATAAAACGGTGATTGCATCAATTGTATCTTTTTTAATGAAAGCGCACTTTTATTACAATCCATACAATGTCGGCAACTGTCATCATCTTCGCAGGTATGTCCATTTCTGAATAAGGTCACTTTAGGACATATGCCAAAAAAGTCATGTGTCGTATAAACAATTTTGATGCTCAACTCTTTTGCTGCTGCAAGGAACTCTTTATGCAAACCCATTAAGGTATGTACATGAATTGCGTCTGGCTTAATATTTATAAAAAAATCTAAAAATATTTTTTTATCACACTTAGCAGTGTAAGAATTTATGTCTTTAATTCCCTCATCTAGCGGAACAGGAAGAGGATTTATGATTTCATAACTCAAAATACCATTGATCGGTTTTCTCCTTCTTATTTCTGTCGCACGATTAATAAGCCCAAACCGCCCAGGCCAAAGCATACCTACTGAATTGCCCAACTCTTTTTGACCTGTCATCAAATCCATGCAATATTTTGTTAATCCACCTGTTCTAAAGGGTGGAAAGCCTAATGAGTAATGTAATATATTCACTTTTCACCTTATAAAATTATTTATATCAACGAATAATTTTTCATACTCATTAACTATATAGTCCCAACTATAAAAACTGGTAATACGGTTTTTAGCCCTTATTCCCATCTCTCTTATTTCTTCTTTGCTCATTACATCGGCACGATTAATAACGCTGGAAAGACTCCCTTTCTCCTTACTCCAATAGATTGCAGCATTTTCCGCAACCTCACTGTTAAAATCTACATTCAACAGTAAGTTTAATTCTGTACTCCCTAAAGATTCTAAAAGACTTGGATTTGTTCCGCCAATTTCATGACCATGTATATAGGCAAAAGCATTTTCTCGAATTTTTTTTATCAATTCACTATCGTATACCGTTCCAGCAAACTTGACTCTATCTTCATTAAACTTAGTTTCTTCTTTCAATTTAATAAAAAATTTGTTGTTCTGAACATCAGTAATTAATACAAGTTTTTTCAAAGTATCGGAAGCCATAAATTCCTTAAGTATGGTTTCGTAATTATTCTCAGGAACAAAACGTCCAATGATTAGATAGTATTCATTAGGATTAATTTTAGTCTTTGCATACCAATTTTTTAACTTGGGATCATCATCTGTCAACAGTGACTTGCGCGTTTCTGCGCCATATGCAATAAATGTAGTCTCTGGGTTATATTGTCTATAATCTCTTTTAATGTATTTCATAATTTTTTTGCTGTCGCAAACAAGAAGTTCTGCATGTTTAGCCATAAGCATTTCCGAATATTTCCAATATTTTCTGACCGCCAAACTCCATTTTGCACGTAAAAACTCATGTCCATCCGGATTAATTATTAAATACCCGCCCAGAGACTTTATCTGCTTTTTGTAATGTTTTATGAAAGGTCCAATTCTACATGCCAGTACATATATGATTGGCGATTTAATGCTATTTCTTTTTATATAATTAATACATGCTTTTAATGATAGCAGATCGTAATAAACTGCTTTTGCAGATCCTATCTGGGGAACATTTATATTAAAGCATCTAGCATTATTATACTTAAACTCCTTTTTATCATTAGCCATGCAGCTTATATGATAAAAAACATCATCTCGTTTTTTATATTCTGTTAGTTTTTCGACAAAGGTTTCAAATCCACCATATTTTGCAGGAATTCCTTTTGAACCGATAATAAAAACGTTCTTCATTTAAGTAAACTCCATCCCTTGTGCATAAATCTTAAAAATAATAGAAATTAATAATACTTCTTGGAAAATTATACTATGTTGATAGACATATTTCAAGAATAAAACTATAAAAATAATTGGTTGGTGCTCTAAGTATCCCACAGGGGACTTTCATCAAAAATTGCATTAACCGCGTGCGTTAAAAAACATTATCAAATATTCAACCTTTTTTTCTAACAGCCCTTTCACTCTTTTCCTTGATCCAATTAACCAACACGCCTCGGTTCCACATTATTTCTAATGATTCCTTTGCCAAATCTTTATCCATGAGTACTTTTATCATTTCTCTTTTTTGTTTGTTAACGGTATTATAAATCCATCTATGTACCCATGCAACCGGTAACAGCATAGGGTATTTCTTCGTATAAAAGTACTTTTCGCCCAATTTGTTTGCCATAGGGAAGAAAAACTTGATTAGGCCAAAAAAACTTCTAAACCCACTATAATCTTGAAATCCTATTGTATGGCTTACATTTTTACTTACAATGCTTGTTAACGAATTCTTACCGAATGTGCCTCCCTCAAGAATATCTTGAATGACAGAATCGAGCATTTCTCCATTAGGCATCTCTTTCTGTTCAAAATACTTAGGAATATTCATACCAAATAATTGGTTGCAAATTTTGAAGATAATTAAAGCATATCGTAAGATTTGCAAATCGCTAGCTTTGATGAAAAACTGCTCCCAATCAATTGTATCTTGTTTAGCATTTATAAATAGTACAATATCACAAAGATACCTGACTCCAATTCCACCTTCTTCATAATGCTTTTGGATATGGAGCAGTAAATAGAGTAAATTGTCAACATTTGAAAAACTCAAAACTGTTCTTCCACAAATAAAAACAGGAATTGCATTACTCCATAATTCATCAACAAAATCTTGGGGGAGATTAACTAAGTTCTCATAGAAAAATTTTCTGTGTAATTCTAATAATAAGTTTTGATCATTTATCATTTCAGCATGAATTAAAGAACTTGAACTTATCTCCTTGAATCCCAATCTTTCCAATATTCGTAATGCTTTATCAAAATTCTCATCCTTAACTGCTAAATCAATATCTGACATAGTTCTTGTTTCTGGATAAGGATAAATATCCCTTAGGACAAGTCCCTTCATCGCGAGCAATGGGATGCCGACTTTGCAAAACTCGTCAAGGACTCGCTCAAGAATTTCAAGATTCTGGATCTGCTGCAGTGCTAAATTAAATACTGTTGATTTGAGATCGGCAAGTATTTTTTGATCGATCCATTCCTCGTTCAATGTTGTGTATATTAAGGGAAGTACGGAATGTTTCTGGGCCATTTCTAAAACCGATATCCAATTTGTTGCACTCACAAAATCATATGAAGCTTTCTTTCCCTGTAGGGATAACGCCAACAATTCAACAAGTGATTTCTGATTCTGATCCATTATATAGCTCCTCAAATTTTATCATTTCACTAAAAAAGGCTACCCTGTTTCGGGTAACCTTCTTATCATATATGTAATTATTACTTGGTAGCGGTTTTTGACTTCTTCATAGAAAGAATCAATGCAGTTACAATTAATAAAGCTCCAATAACATAAAACATTTCCTCGGGTATTCCACCTGTTTTTGGTAATGCTGCTTTTGGTGTTTTTTCATCAGCAAGAGTTACGTCTGATGATGTTTTATTAGCTGAGGCTATTCCTGTTCCTGAGGTTATTCCAGTTCCTAGGGGTATATTCTCTGTTTTTAGATATGTCGCAGTTGCTGGTGTCTCCTCCGTAGTAAGATTTATACTGCCACCTGTTGTTGCAGCAAAGCTCACAATAGATAGATTTAAAATAATGGTTAATGCTATTAAAATAATCATTATCTTCTTCATAATTTACCTCCAAAATTTAATTCTAAATAATCTTATCGTTATTATATAATAAATGTAATTTTTATGCAATATATTTATGAAATTATATTTTACTTGGTTATACTAGGGTTATACTAGGTTATACTATCTATTTAACTGCCTATTATTCCA
>WSSedL1CaDRAFT_10000791_pt1 | contig 20890 bp, 19 predicted proteins | sample WetSurSL1Cattail_FD_9464 | JGI IMG/M metagenome (IMG submission 9464)
CATCCGTTACAGTATAGTTATAAGTTCCAGCAACTAAATCAGTAGTAGCATCTCCACCATAAGTGAAAGGCGCTTTACCATTAGAAGATAAAGTAACCGAAGCTTTTCCGCCAAAACATACAATTTGTGATGGAGTAGCCGTTAGTGTTATCTTAGGTAATATCGTCAATTTTACAGATGTTCTAGTAGAACTTACACAAGTATTGGATTGAGCATAATAGGTTGTAGAACCAGGACCTATCTGAGTTGGATCAGTAGTTAGAGCACTACCTCCAGTTGGATTAGTGAACCAAGTAATACTTTCACCTGTTGCTGTAGCCGTTAACGTTTGAGTTGTTGTTCCGTCACTACATACTGTTTGGTCTCCACCAGAAACAGGAGCAGTAAGAGCAACAGGATTGGTACTTGCCGTAGAAGTATTATTTGTTAAGTCAGAATCATCATTAGAACTACTAATAGTTGCAGTATTAGAATAATTTCCAGCATTTTTCACAGTTGCAACAATTGTCATTGTTACAGATGAATTTACATCTAAAGTTCCTATACTCCAATCAGGATTAGTCCAAGTTCCAGAGCTAGGAGTAGCACTAACAAATGTATAACCTGAAGGTAGAACATCATTAACTACAACATCAGAAGCTTTATTTGGCCCTAAATTTGTTGCATTAAGTGTAAAGGTTACATTCGAACAAAAGGCAGGATTAGGTTTATCAACAGTTTTTACAATTTTAAGATCAGTACAAAGTTTTACCGTTACTGGAGGAGATTGAACAGCTTCACCACATGCTAGTGTAACAGCTACAGTATAAGCACCATTTTGTGTAGCATTATATACATTGGAAGTAGCTCCATTAATAATAGCTCCATTTAGATACCATTGATATCCACTGAAACCAGCAGTAGCTGTTAAAGTTGCTTTTCCATTACTACAATTTCCAACTTGTCCATATTCTAATTTCGGCTCTTCTGGTTGTTCTACAAAATTTGAAAAATAAGCAGACATAGAAAAACCACCACCTTGCTGTATGATTGAAACAACTAATTTTTTTGTACTAGAAATAGAAATTATATTAGGATTATTTATTTGATCATTATCAAATTTTATTAAATACCAACCACTAGTTCCAAGCGCTATTCTAGTTGAGCTTAAGCTTTCTAAGTTTGTACCGTTTACAGTTACAGCAGCAGTTGCATCCTGAATTAATACAAACCCAAAGTATGGTAAATTAGTATTGTTATAACTTTTGAATTTTGATGTTTCAATATAACTTGATCCACCACATAGAGAAGTGGGAGCTACGGAACTGATGTCAACTTCACAACTTTGTGCAGAGCCACTATAAACCGCTATTTTTTTGTCAGAAAAAATCCTGTTAGATGAGTATGCAGTAGAACCATTTCCATTATTGAAAGTGTAAAAATCTCCTGCATTAACTAAAGTCTTCGTTACTGTTCCAGATACATTACCGTTGCTAGAAAAATTAGTAATTATAACTTCTGTATTAGCCTCGGTAGCTACGACTGTAGTTTGTTCAGCTTTATCAACTCCTTGAGTTCTTACAATTATGTATTCCTTTCCCAAAACACTTGTAGGTGGTATTTGATCTACTGTACCATCACCACAACCGCTAGGAGCATCAACTTTAGTGGCAGTATTCATTACAACAGCAGAACTTGAGGTAACAAGTGATCCGATTGTAGCTTCAAATAAATAACTTTCTCCCTTATTTAATGTAGTTAATTGCGAGTTGTTTAACTTTATTATTGTATTATCATTTATAGCCATAACACTATAAATTGGTTTTTTAGAAAAATTACTTAAACTATTGAGATCACCATCTCTATAATACCCAATTCTAAAATTAGTACCTAATCCAGGATTACCAAAACTAGTTAAAGAAGAATTTCCTTTAATACGAGTTGCATCACCACCAACACTTGAATATTCATCAGAAGCAACATTTCTAAGGTTTACCGATATAGGTTGAGGGGCTGTAATGATTAAGCCTTCTCCGGATAACACAGTATTTAAGGCTAAATATGGTGGTTGACTTCCACTAAACCTATAAACAGCAGGCGTACCTTTCTTAGCTGTCAAAGTTGTTATTGATGTACCATCACTCTTTTTTACGGTGATAGAAACGTTTGACATAGATTCTGTACTAACAACTAATTCATTTGCTTTAGAAAAATAACTCCATGGAGATGGAGCAACATAATGCGTAGTATAGTACTGTGCAAAGGAATTATTTAAAAACAATAAAAAGAACAAGAGAAAGAGTCTCTTTATTGATGTTAAATTTGAAAAAGTAATTTTTTTCATGGTAACTCTGGTTTTAATTAAATAAAGCATTTAAAGTTTTCAAAATTCACAGTTGTTTTAAAAACTAAACATTTTTAGAATGTCTTTCTAATGCGAAGCTAATCACATTATAATTCTGTAGTAAATATTCTCTTCAAACAACCTAAATACTCGTTAAAAAGCATTTTTAATTGTAAAACAAACCCTAAAAAATAGTTAATATTTACTTTGTAGATTTATTTACCTAGTAGTTGTGTTAACATTTTCTTGGTAATAAAATGTAATTGTTTTTTCTAAAAATGAATAATCTCTTGTCAAACGTATGATTTAAAAAATAATTACACAATATAAAACTCGATAAAATGCATTTATTTACGTTTAAATGAGTTAAAAATTAACATTTGTAGCTTTTATGCTTCAAATAAAAATAATTTTATTTCTTCTTAGTATGAATAATAAAAAATGAATGTGAAATTTTTCTTTTTTATTTTGCGGCTATAATTATTCCAAGATTAATTGTATCTTTCTAATAGTGAAATAAAAAAAATGAACTTCAGATAAATAATATAGTAGTATGAAAAATTTAGTACTAGTAAGGCATGCCAAATCAAATTGGGATATGCCATTAAAAGATATTGATAGACCTTTAGATCAACGAGGGTTGCAAGATGCCCATTTGGTTTCTTCAAAAATTCAAAAACACATTCCTAATAAATATATTATTTGGAGTAGTCCAGCAAAAAGAGCTTCGGATACTGCAGTTATTTTTGCGCAAAATATCTTGTATCCAATAGAAAATATTGTTTACAAAGATGATTTGTACACTTTTGACGAGAAACAATTAGAAGAAATTATTAAATCTTGTGCAAATACATTTGATAGTGTAATTCTTTTTGGGCATAATGATGCAATTACAAATTTTGTTAATAAATTTGGAGATATATTTATAGACAATGTTCCTACAAGTGGCTTTATTTCATTGCAATTTGATACAGAATGTTGGTCGGAAATAAATAAAGGAAAAACTAAAAAAATAATAATTCCAAAAGATTTTAAATAAGAAATGTTTGATCAAAAGTATATTGATAGAGAAAAAAGTTGGTTAGCATTTAATGCCAGAGTACTTCAAGAAGCAGCAGACGATTCGGTTCCATTATTAGATAGATTACGATTTTTAGGAATTTTTTCGAATAATTTAGACGAGTTTTTTAGGGTTCGTTTTGCAGCAATACGTCGATTAAGTTTGTCTGGAAAAACAGGTGAAAAGATTCTAGGAGGGATATCATCCCAACAATTAGTGAAAGATATTACTGAAATTGTAATCGAGCATCAGACCGAAAGTTTAGCGATACTTAGAGAAATAGAATCGAAACTAGAGACGGAAAACATCTTCATTATTAATGAAAATGAAATTTCCGACGAACAAGAAATCTTCTTGAAAGATTTTTTTATTCAAACTTTAAGTCCTGAATTAGTAACCATTATCTTGAATGATTTGGCCGAATTTCCTTTGTTAAAAGACAATATTGGTTATTTGGCTATTAAATTGGTCATGAAAAAGACTGCGGATGTCCATTATGCTATCATCGAAATTCCTAAGACAATGAATCGTTTCGTTGTTTTGCCTTCCAATGAAAACAAAAAATACGTGATTCTTATTGATGATGTCATCCGACACAATCTAAAAAGCATTTTCAATATTTTTGATTATGACAGTATTTCTGCTCACATGATAAAAATTAGTAGAGATGCTCAGTTGGAGATAGATAGTGATTTGAGTAAAAGTATGCTTGAGAAAATATCTACTAGCGTAAAAGAAAGACGAATAGGAGAGCCTGTGCGTTTTATTTATGATCAATTAATTGAAGAGGATACTTTGCAGTTTTTCTTAGATAAGATGAAAATTGTTTCTACTGATAGTATCATTCCTGGCGGAAGATATCATAACAGAAGAGATTACATGGATTTTCCTAACTTAGGAAGATACGATTTATTGTATAAAAAGAATATTCCCTTGCCTATTCCGGGACTGAATCTTGAAGGTAGTATTTTAGAAAAAATCAGCAAAAAAGATTATCTTTTGCATGCTCCTTATCAGTCATTTTCTTATTTAACCAAGTTTTTGAGAGAAGCTGCTTTGGATCCAAAAGTTACAACCATTAAAATCACATTATATCGATTAGCTAAAAATTCCCAAATTATTAGCTCGTTAATTAATGCTGCCAAAAACGGAAAAAAAGTAACGGTTCAAATAGAATTACAAGCTCGTTTTGATGAAGCGTCAAATATTTCTTATGCAGAACAAATGCAGCAAGAAGGAATTGACTTGATTTTTGGTATCAAAGGTTTGAAAGTACACAGCAAAATATGTGTTATCGAAAGGACTGAAAACGGAAAAAACAAGCGTTATGGCTTTATTTCGACAGGAAATTTTAACGAAGCTACGGCTAAAATTTATACTGATGTCACTCTTTTTACCAGTCATCAACAAATTTTGAAAGACATTTCAAAAATATTTGAATTTTTTAATATCAATTATAGAGTACATCGATACAAACATCTTATTGTATCACCACATTATACACGTTCAAAGTTTTACAAATTTATTGACAGAGAAATTTCTCATGCACTTGCAGGTCGGAAAGCTTATATGAAGTTGAAAATGAATAGTTTGTCTGATTTTTCTATGATTGAAAAATTATACGAAGCTAGCAATGCAGGTGTTAAAATCCAATTAGAAGTAAGAGGAATTTGTTCTTTAATTCCAGGAATTAAAGGCATGAGTGAAAATATTGAAGCCATAAGTATTGTTGATAATTACTTAGAGCATTCGCGTATTTATATTTTTGGCAATGGCGGACAAACCGAAGTTTATATTTCTTCAGCTGATTTTATGACTCGAAATTTAGACGGAAGAGTAGAAGTAACTTGTCCTATATATGATCAAGAAATTAAAGACGAATTGATTGAAAACTTTGATTTAGGTTGGAAAGGAAATGTAAAAGCACGTTTTCATTCGTATAAACTAGACAATCAATACCGCAGTAATGATGGTAAGAATATATTTAGAGCACAATTAGAAACCTATAAATATTACCAAAGAAAAGTAGGCATGATAGAAGAAATTGTTCTTTAACCCAAGCCAATAAAATATAAAGAAGAATGATTAAAATTAAAAAATATGCCGCAATTGATATTGGATCTAATGCCATGCGATTGTTAGTAGTTAATATTGTAGAACAAGAAGGAAAAGAAACCCAATTTAATAAAAGTGCATTAGTGCGTGTGCCTATTCGTTTAGGACAAGATGCTTTTACTGTTGGAGAAATTTCTGCCGAAAACACCGACAGAATGTGCGATGCAATGAAAGCATTTAATCTTTTAATGAAGGTTCATAAGGTAGAATCCTATAAAGCATTTGCTACTTCAGCTATGCGAGAAGCTTATAATGGTAAAGAAGTTGTCGCTTTGATTAAGAAAAAAGCTGACATAAAAATTGAAATTATTGATGGTAAAAAGGAAGCTGCAATAATTGCTTCGACTGATTTACATCATTTATTAAAAACAGATAAAACCTATTTATTTGTTGATGTTGGTGGTGGTAGTACCGAATTTACTTTGTTTTCTAATGGTAAAATAGTTAATTCTAGGTCATTCAAAGTTGGAACGGTTCGTTTACTTAATGAAATGGTTTGCGATGTAGTTTGGGAAGAAATTGAAAAGTGGATTAAAAGTAATACTGCCGAATTTGATGAAGTTACATTAATAGGTTCTGGTGGAAATATCAATAAACTATTTAAGATGTCTGGCAAAATGCAAGACAAACCCATGTCTTATTTGTATGTCAATTCCCAATATGCTTTCTTGAATTCACTTACTTACGACCAAAGAATTTCCGAATTAGGATTGAATCCCGATCGTGCCGATGTAATTATTCCTGCTGTTCGTATTTATCTAAATGCAATGAAATGGAGTGGTGCTAGAAATATTTTTGTTCCTAAAATTGGACTTTCTGACGGTATTGTGAAAGCCATGTATTTTGGTAAAATATAATTTAAGATGAATAAAAATAGATTAGAAGCCTTTAGTGATGGTGTTTTAGCTATAATAATTACCATCATGGTTTTAGAGTTAAAAGTTCCTGATGGAGAATTTTTCAGTGATTTGCTAACTCTTTTTCCAGTATTTATTAGTTATGTTTTAAGTTTTATTTACGTCGGGATTTATTGGAACAATCACCATCATTTGTTGCATAGTACTACTAGAGTCAATGGACGAGTGTTGTGGGCTAACCTTCATTTACTTTTTTGGCTTTCTTTAATTCCCGCTTCTACTGCTTGGATGGGCGAACATAATTTTGCAAAAGCGACTGTAACAGTTTACGGAATTGTACTTTTTATGTCGGCAATTGCATTTGCTATTTTACAAGCAACAATTATTTGTTTGGATGGTAAAAAATCTTTTCTAGCACAAGCTGTTGGAAAAGATATTAAAGGAAAATTATCAGATGGTTTGTATTTAGTAGCCATTATAATTTCTTTTTTCAACCAATGGATTTCATTGGCAATCTATTTAATTGTTGCCTTGATGTGGTTGATTCCAGATTCTAGAATAGAAAAGAAGATTTTAGAAAGCGAAAATAATTAAATTTTAAGCATTTATATCTAATCCAAATGTAGAACGCAAAAGTTCTATGTTTGGATTTATTTCATGTAAGCGATTGTATCTATCTTGGTCATTTAATGCCTTTTTGATAGATACATTTTCATTTACAATTACTTCAATATTGATGTTGTGATTGTGAAGATGACCTCTTAAATGCCCTAAAAGCCCATTCATTTCTTTTTCGAAATCCAATTTTGAACCTTCATTTGGTAACTCAATACTAATAGTAGTTCCATTTAAAATGGGATCATTAATAAGTAATAAAGATTCCATAATTCTAAAACCTTTATCGCCTAATCTTTTTGCGTAATTGTTCCATTGCAATAACATTTCTGTTTCTGTAAAAGCTTCAGTTGGCAAATCGACAGTTTCGCGTACTACTACTTTTTTACTTTCTTCCAATGCTTTTTTGGCACGAATACTGGATAAGGATAAAGCCGAAAATTGAGGACCTGTTGGTTCTGTTTTTTTAGGAATTTCAGTAGTTGGAGTGGTAGCAACTATTTCTTTTTTAGCAGTTGCAGGAGCTGAAACTGGAGTTTCAATAGTTTTTTTAGATTGCTCTACTATGGAGTAATCATTTTTTCTAAAATAGGTAGGTGGAATTATAAAGGACTCAACTTTTTTTTTTCTCCATCAAAAGTGATAGAGGCTAATTGCATCAAACAAAGTTCAACTAATAATCGCTGATTTTGACTTAATTTGTATTTCAAATCACATTCGTTGGCAATAGCAATTCCTTGTAAAAGAAATTCTTGAGTACATTTTTGCGCCTGAACTCCGTACATTTTTTGCGCTTGTTCCCCCACTTCTAATAAACTTAAAGTAGCAGGTGTTTTGCTAACCAATAAATCTCTAAAATGTGAAGCTAAACCAGCTACAAAATGATGTGCATCAAATCCTTTGGCAAGAATATCGTTGAAACTCATCAATAAATCAGGGATTTTATTTTCTAAGATTAAATCGGTTACACTAATGTAAGTTTCATAATCCAGTACGTTCAAGTTTTCGGTAACTGCCTGACGCGTTAAATTAGTTCCGCAATACGAAACTACTCGGTCAAAAATGGACAAAGCATCACGCATGGCACCATCGGCTTTTTGAGCAATAATGTGCAAAGCATCATCTTCAAACTCAATTCCTTGGTTTTGTGCTACTTCGGCCAAATGTTCTTTAGCGTCTTTAACTGTAATTCTTTTAAAATCAAATATTTGACAACGCGATAAAATAGTTGGAATGATTTTATGTTTTTCGGTCGTAGCCAAAATAAAAATGGCATGTTTTGGTGGTTCTTCTAATGTTTTCAGGAAAGCATTGAAAGCCGCCGATGACAACATGTGCACCTCATCAATGATATAGACTTTGTATTTTCCAGTTTGTGGCGGGATACGAACTTGGTCAATTAAATTACGAATATCATCCACTGAGTTGTTTGATGCCGCATCCAATTCGAAAACATTGAAAGCAAAGTCTTCATTAGGATCATCGTAACCAGGTTGGTTGATTTTTCGAGCTAAAATTCGAGCGCAAGTTGTTTTTCCAACTCCTCTAGGTCCTGTAAATAAAAGAGCAGAAGCTAAGTGGTTGTTTTCTATGGCATTCAATAAAGTATTGGTAATCGCTTTTTGTCCTACAACATCATTAAATGTTTGCGGACGGTACTTGCGAGCTGATACTATAAATTGTTCCATAAAAATTTTATTCGAAAGCAAATATAGGGTTTAATTTAAAGATTGAAAAATTTAACTATTGAAAGATTTTAGAAAAATTTGTAGACTATTTTTTCCTTGATTTTATACTAATGTCTAACAACGCTTGTGTAGTTTCGTTAATAGAATTGGCTGCAAAACCAGCTACATATACCCCTTTTTTGCCTGATTTGGATTGGATGCCAAAAACAATCGCTTCGTCATCAGGATTGGATTCTCCTTCATAGCGGTAAATATGTTTGATGTTGTAGTTATCTGGATTTTTTAAAATCACATCTTCATGTTGATTGAAGTCGTAATTAAAACCGTTTTCGTTCAATTCGTCCAAAGCGACTGAAACTGAGGCGTAGTGATATTTAGGTTCCATACTATTAATTTTTTACAAGTTGAAAAGATACTTAAATATAACCATTTTATATTTAATGTGTTGCAAAATGATTGCTAAAGTAGTTTTGTTTCCTTTGTTGTCACGATTTAATTATTGTACTTTTGCCGCACAGACCGCCTTATCGCCGTTTTGAGTAATCAAAAGGGAGGAAAGTCCGGACACCATAGAGAAGCATAGCGGGTAACACCCGTCATTTTGTCTTTCGGGATGAGATAGGACAAGTGCAACAGAAAGTATGTACAGGTAATGCTGTAGTGAAACCAGGTAAACTCTATGCGGTGAAATACCAAGTATATCAGCATTTAAGGATTTCTCGTCCGTTGTTGAAGGGTAGGTAGCTCGATCTTGTTGGTAACAACAAGGCTAGATAAATGATAAGGGTTCCGATTTATCGGGATACAGAATCCGGCTTATAGGTCTGTTTTTTTTCTTTAAAATAAAAATAAAACCATTAAGAAATTTAGAAAATTAAGACAACAGCTTAATAAAACTTAATTTCTTAGTGGTTTTTTTAATTGATACTATTTTATGCAAACAAGAATTGGAATTTTAGGATTGGGTGGAGTAGGTGGTTACTTTGGAGGACTTTTGGCGAAAGCCTATTTTGAATCAGATAGAATAGAAATTGTATTTATTGCTCGTGGTGAAACCCAAAAAGCAATTGCCGAAAATGGGCTAAAAGTAATATCAGACGAAAGTGAATTTGTTGCTTTTCCAAAGTTGGTTTCCAATGATCCTGAAATCATTGGTAAATTCGATTTTCTAATTTGTGCAACCAAAACCTATGATATTGAAGAAAGTTTACTTTCGATTCAAAAATGCATCAAAAAAAGTACTGCGATTCTACCTTTATATAATGGAGTAGATGCTCCCGAAAGAATTCAATCTCTTTTTCCTGATAACGAAGTTTTGCAAGGTTGTGCTTATATTGTTTCTTATATTCAATCTCCAGGTATTATTAGAAAGTTAGGGCATTTTGAAAAACTCTTTTTTGGTTCTCAAACTGCTACTCTTTCTAAATTAAATAGTCTTCAAACGATTTTGAAAAACGCAGGAATTCAAAGTCATTTATCAAATACTATTGAAGAAACCGTTTGGGAGAAATTCATTTTTATTTCGCCATTGGCTTCGGCAACTTCTTATCTCAATCAAAATATTGGTGAAATTGTAAATTTGGAATCTAATAGAAAATTCTATGTTGCTTTGCTCAATGAAATTACATTATTGGCAGCGGTAAAAGGTTTGGCAATTCCGAATGATATTATTTTACAAACCATTCAAAAATTACAAAAATCACCTCAAGATGCTACTTCGTCAATGCATCGTGATATTTTGGCTGGCAACAAATCGGAATTGGTTTCTTTAACTGAGTTTGTAATCAAAGAAGCAAAAAAGTATGAAGTGGAAACACCAACCTATCAGTTGGTTTTTGATAAATTGTCTTCGAGTTTAGAATCTTAATTATTCTTCTTCGCCAATTTCTTCCAAAGAATCATTTTCTACTTCTTCGTCTTTAGATTCAAATTCGAAAAAGCTAAAAATAGAAAAACCTTGACTTAATCAAAGTTTTTCTATTTTAAATTCTAATCCAATATTACGTACACTTTCAATCCTGATTTTTGGATCTGAATTAAAATATTTTCTAAGCCTGCTGATAAAAACATCCATACTTCGTCCTGAGAAATAATCGTCTTTTTTCCAGACAGACATTAAAATTTCATCTCTCTTTAATAACTGGTCATGGTTTAAATAGAGATACTCAATCAGAGAAGCTTCCATTTCCGTTAGTTGTTGGACGTGATTTCTATTATTAAGGGTTAATCTTTCATTATCAAAAATATAAGAACCAATTTCAATTATATTATTCCCTTCCAAGCTTCTTTTTTGTTCAATCCTCTTTAGAATATTCTGCAAACGCAGAATCAATTCGTCGACTTCAAAAGGTTTTATAATATAGTCGTCTGCACCTAGTTTTAATCCAATTATTTTGTCTTCTTTTAACTTTCTTGCAGTTAGAAAAATAAATGGAATTTCTGGATTGATTGTGATTATTTTTTCTGCCAAGGAGAATCCATCCATTTTTGGCATCATGACGTCAAAAACACAAATATCAAAAGCTTGGTTTTTAAAATAATCTAAAGCTATTTCTCCATTTTCTGCCCAGATTACTTCGAATTGATGCAGTTCTAAATATTGTTTTAAAATGGCAGCAAAATCAAAATCATCTTCGGCTAAAAGTAGTTTTTTCAAAATAAGGTAATTTAAACTTTTAATAAAATAGTAAACTGAGTTCCTTTTCCTAAGTCACTCACAACTTTAACAGACCCCTGATGCGCTTTTATAATTTGATCCACATAATACAATCCTAAACCTAAACCTTTTGTATTGTGCAGGTTTCCTTGTTCTACGCGATAAAATTTATCAAAAAGAAGTGATTGTTTTTTCTTTTCAATCCCAATTCCATCATCTTCAATACTTATAGAAAACTGATTTTCTATAATTTTTGTTTTTATTGTAATTGTTTTTGAACCATATTTTACAGCATTTTCCAGAACATTTAAAAAAGCTGTTGTGAGATGGAATTTATCTAAAATCAAAATTGTTTTCTGAGTTTGAAAATCAGTTTTAAGATTAATTTTTGGAAATGTAATTTTAAAATCATTTATAATGGAAAGCAGAAAATCTTCGGTTTCTATTTTTTCTTTTTGCAATTCGATTTCATTTTCTGCCAATGAATTCGCCATAACCTGATCTATCAAATTTTGAAGCCGATTTTTCTGACGTGAAATCGTATTGACAATTGCATTGAAATTTTCATCGTTTTCACGAATATTTTTCTGTTCTAAAATTTTGGTAGAAATACCTAAAGTTGCCAAAGGCGTTTTTAGTTCGTGTGTGATGTTATTGATGAAATCGGTTTTGACATCGCTTACTTTTTTCTGTTTGATTAAAGCTTTGATGGCGATTATAAAAAGCGTAATCAGAGTTAAAATCGAAAGAAGTGACAGAATCAAAATTAAAGTCATTCGTTTTAAAACAATCATTTCCCAATCAACAACAGAAACATACATGGAGTCTTCTGTTAACAATTGATATTCTTGGTTTTCAAAAGTACCGTTGGTCGTTCCAACATAATTTCGAACCAGAAAAGCGTGATTTAACGACATTAAATTGCCATATAATTTGTTTTGAATAAAAGGCTTTTCAGAAAAAATAGTATCTGCTTTTTGATTGTTTTTGTACAGGATATATTTGTTGAGTACAATAGCAAAATCGATATTCAGATTGGGTAAGTCTCTTTTAAATTTCTGTCTGATTTTCTGTGTCAATGCATTGCTAAATTCACTCTCAAGAATAGCATTTTTGATTTCAATTTTATTCTTTATTCCCTTAATATAATTTTCTGATAATTGTTTGTACAGTGCTTCTTTTTTAGAAACAATAACCGAATCAATATCGCTGTAATTATTCGAAATCTGAGCAATTTCATTTTTGATTTCGGCATGAAACTGTGCTACTTTATAATTGTAAGCGGTTTTTACCAAATAACATTGCACTGTTGATAAAACAATCAGTGCCACTACAGAAAATGCTATTAATAAATTGATCCTTTGTTTCATACAATTAGAAATTCCTTTCAAAAATAAAGTTTTTATGGTACAATTTCGACATTAACTTCCCATTAACCTTCAATTAACTTTCGCAGCCTTTTTTTAGAAGCATTTTTGCATTCAATCTAAACTAAAATCTTTCAAAAAATGAATGTTTATCTGCCTTTAAAATTGCTTATATTGTTGTTTATTCTTTTTCTTTCTTTTGTTGCCAAAGCCCAAAATGAAACTCCTAAAGACAGTATTTCAAATCAATTAAATGAAGTTGTAATCAGTCAAAATAAAAAGACATTTACCAACACTAACGGCAATATAAAAGTAGATGTTGCAAATTCGATTTACAATTCTATTCCAAACACAGTCGATTTATTAGCCAAATTACCAGCGGTTCAAATTAGTTCAGACAGAGAGAAAATCACTGTAGTAGGTAAAGGAAATCCGTTGATTTATATTGATAATCAAAAATCAGGTATGAACGATTTGATTGCTTTGGCTGTTGCTGATATTAAAACCATTGAAATTATTCAGAATCCATCTGCTAAATATGAAGCGGAAGGTAGATCAGTAATTTTAATTACTCGAAAATTCAGCAAAAAAGATAGTTTTAGGACTGAGATTTTTGAAGTTGCTTCGTTCAAAAAACACTACAATAATTACCTTGGGTTTAATTCGAGTTTCAAAAAGAATACATTAGAATGGAAGATGAATTTTAATTACAATTGGTTAAAACCTTGGGAAAATCATAGTATTGATTATCAAATTGCTGATGCAGATATTGCTTCTAAATATGATGTTACAGCTAATAGTAAAATCAATCAATTTGTTTTTGGTGGAGGTTTGTTTTATAAAATAAACGAGGATGATTCATTTTCGGTTACAATCAATAGTAGGTTACACGCAGACAAATTTCCTATCAATACATTGACGGAGAATAAAAATAAAGAGGTGTTAAATAACGTCGTTACTTTGAGTGAAAATGACAATAGAAAGAATTTTGTTAATTCATTTTTAAATTATACGAAAAAAATAAAATCAATTGACACAGAGTTGTTTACTGGATTTCAATATTCTAATTTCGATCGAAGTTCGTTGAGTAATGTTCAAAATAATTTTAACAATACAGCATTTGAATTGGAACAAATTCGCGATCAAAAATTTAAGGTTGATGTTTTTTCAGGAAGAGCAGACATAGAGAAAAAGTTTAAAAATGAAATGAAATTAGAATTTGGAGGATTGTATTCTTCTGCGAATTCAAAATCTGATTTTGATATATTTTATTATGATACCAATAAAAATGAGATCAGTCATTATGATTTTAAAGAAGAAAATCTGGCAGGTTATACACAGCTTTCAGGTAAATTCATGAAAATAGATTTTTCAATTGGACTTCGCGCTGAAAACACTAACGTAAACGGAAAATTCAAAGTTGATGTATTGCCTTTAATTGATAAAAATTATACCAATTTATTTCCAAAAGCGCAATTTACATTCGTAATTGATAGTACTAAAAGTATTAGTTTAAATTATGCTAAAAGTATTTCAAGACCCAATTATTCTTCATTAAGCAATAGCGCGACGTATATAAATCCTTATTTTTTGTATGCTGGAAACATTAATTTGGATCCTACTTTTACAAACGAAATTTCATCGAGTTTTCAGTATCATGACAAATCGGTTAAGTTGAGTTTTTATCAGAATAAAAAACCAGTATTTAGCAGTTTTTTTTATGATAAAGCACAAAATATAATGACTTTTAAAGAGGTTAATCTGGATAAGGAATCAGGTTTTAATTTAGATTTTGAAATTCCATTTAGTTATAAATTATGGACAACAACGAATTCTGTAATTTTGAGTTTAGCTAAGATTGAAGACACTTCGGCAGTATTTTTAATTTCAAAACCTTATGTGTATTATTATTCAAATAATGAATTTAAACTCCCTAAAAATTATACGTTTGTTGTAGGATGGTGGGGTGAAACAAAACAAAATAAAGGTATTTTTGAAGATGCTGCTAATTTTATTATGGACGCATCGCTTTCTAAAAAAATAAAAAATTGGAACATTACGCTGAGTTGTAATGACATCTTTAAAAGTACAATTTATAAAGAGCAATTTACTATAAATGATGTCCACTCAAAAGCGAGATATGTGGTTAATGCACATGAAATTTCTATTGCTGTTCGATACTCTTTCGGAAAAATAAAAGAAACCGAATTCAAAGAAAAAAGTATTGATGAAAACGAAAATAGAATTAGATAAAACTAAAAAGTCCCTTGAAATCAGGGACTTTTTTTATGATTTGAAAAGGTAAATTATTCTTCTTCGCCAATTTCTTCCAAAGAATCATTTTCTACTTCTTCGTCTTTAGATTCAAATTCGAAAAAGCTAAAAATAGAACCACCGTAACTTTTCTGAAAAGAGAAATTAGCCAAATGACTCAACTTAGTGTATTTTGAATGTTCAATAATCATCATTCCTTCTTCGTTAAGAATGTTTCTTTCAAAAACCAGTAAAACTACTTTTTCAAAAGTGGCTTGGTCTAATCCGTAAGGAGGATCGGCAAAAACAATGTCATAAGAAACATTACATTTTTCCAGATATTTAAAAACATCACTTTTGGTTGCGGCAATTGGAAAATCAAATTCGGCAGCGGTTTGTTTGATGAATTTTACACATCCAAAATCACCATCTACAGAAGTGATGGGCGAACTTCCGCGAGAAGCAAATTCGTAACTAATATTTCCAGTTCCAGAAAACAAGTCCAAGACTTTTAAACCATCAAAACTAAAATGATTGTTTAAAACATTGAACAAAGCTTCTTTGGACATATCGGTTGTAGGGCGAACGGGTAAACCTTTTGGTGGGCTAATGCGTCTTCCTTTGTATTTCCCTGAAATGATTCTCATGAATTGAAAAGTATAAAATGATTTCTGTTTTCGACCTCAGAAAAATAATTGTTCCATCGCAAATCTTCCACATCTATAAGTGAAACATTGCGAATGTATTTGTATGCGATTTTATAAAATGAACTTTCGGTTGTTATGTTTCCAATTAATTCCAAAGGAAAATTTTCAGGATTCATATTCAATTGTTCGGCAGTGAACAAGATGTAATAAATAAAATCTTCGGGAGTTTGGTATTCAAAAGAATTAAACAACAACAACTTTTGATTTTGAATGACTATAATTTCAAAATGAGTACCATTAAAATGAACCATCATTTTTTTAGTATCAATGTTTTTGGATGCATCCAATAATTTAGTGACTAAAATACTGTTGGCATGTTTGTATTCGAAAGAGCCAAACTTGTCAATAAAAAAATTGTTCATATTCACATACGGAATATAAACGGCATTGATTTCGTAATTGCTAATTTCGTCAAAAGCAAAAAAATCAGTTTTAAAAACTTTAGTATTGTATTGTAAATAACTTCCCAGGTAATTTTCATCAAAAAGTGGAGACGGAACAAAAGTTGATAGATTATTATTATGTATAACCAAAACATCATCATATTGTTCGTTGAGTTCCGAATGTTCTGCAAAAGCATTTGCAAACAAATCTTCAATTTTTAAATTTTTCTCGAAAGGATCAAAATGAATTTCTTTGAATGTTGGAACAGTATTGTTTAAGGTATCAAAACAGCAAAAAGAAAGTCCAGTCAATGAAACTTGAATGGAGAGTTTTTTATATTTCTTTTCGGTGATGTCCATTAATGAAGATTTTTATCATTGGCAAACTTACAAATTTTAATGCCAACAGCAATAATACACATTGAAAGTTTTACCACAAAGTGTCGCAAAGGATTCGCTAAGATTCGCTAAGTTTTTTATAACCACATATTTCATAAATGAATATAAAATTGAAATATTTATATGTACTTTATACTTTTAGCATTTCTATAAAAACCATTTCAAAAAAACTTATTTGGCTTATATGGTTTAAAAAAAACTATCTTTGAAGTTAAAATACAATACATGATTTCCTCCCAGTTTTATAGTCTTTTAAAAAATAAATTTCCCTTTTCGCCCACTTACAATCAGGATGTTTTTTTTCAAAAGATTGCTATTTTTTTGACCGAAAAAGACAATGATACTATTTTTGTTCTTAAAGGATATGCGGGAACTGGAAAAACGACTGTGATTTCTACTATTGTAAATAATCTAATCGAAATCAATAAAAAGTATGTGTTGCTGGCGCCAACGGGTCGCGCAGCTAAGGTAATTGCAAACTATTCGGAGAAACCTGCTTTTACCATTCATAAAAAAATCTATTTCCCTAAGAAGTCTTCGGGCGGTGGTGTGTCTTTTACCTTGCAACCCAACAAACATAAAAATACCATTTTCATCGTTGATGAAGCTTCGATGATTTCGGATCAAGATTCCGATTCAAAGATGTATGCTAATGGTTCCTTATTGGATGATTTGATTTCGTATGTGTATTCGGGAACCAATTGTAAAATGATACTTTTAGGGGATACAGCTCAGTTGCCACCAGTCAATTTAGATGTGAGTCCGGCTTTGGATATTGACACTCTCAGTTTACATTATAATAAGGAAGTAGAACATATCGAATTAAATGAAGTTATGCGTCAGGAAGAAGATTCGGGAATTTTGTTTAATGCAACCGAATTGCGAGAATTGTTGAAAGATTCTTTCATTACCGATTTTCAGTTTGATGTCAAAAAATTCAAAGATATTGTTCGTCTTACCGATGGTTATGATATTCAAGATGCCATCAATTCGGCCTACAGTAATTATAGTATAGAAGATACCGCTTTTATTGTTCGTTCGAATAAAAGAGCCAATCAATATAATGAGCAAATTCGAACTAAAATTTTAGATAAAGAAAGTGAATTGTCTACTGGAGATTTTTTGATGGTGGTGAAGAATAATTATTTTTGGCTTAAAGATTCTGACGAGGCTGGTTTTATTGCCAATGGTGATATTATTGAAGTTTTGGAAATTTTTAAAATTATCGAATTATACAGTTTTAAGTTTGCCAAAGTAAAAATTAGAATGGTTGATTATCCCAATCAGAAACCATTTGAAACGGTTTTGCTTTTAGATACTATAAAAAGCGAATCACCATCATTGACTTATGAAGAATCGAATCGACTGTACCAAGAAGTTTTAAAAGATTATGAATGCGAAACAAAATTCAAGCAATTCCAGAAAGTAAAAGCCAACGAATATTTCAATGGACTTCAAGTAAAATTCTCTTATGCCATTACTTGTCATAAATCACAAGGTGGACAATGGAATACGGTTTTTATTGAACAACCGTATTTACCCAACGGAATTGATAGAGATTATATTCGATGGTTGTACACCGCAATGACTCGTGCCAAAAACAAATTGTATTTAATAGGTTTTAAAGATGAGAGTTTTGTGGATTAACTTTTAGAAAGTGTAGCTTCTCTATGTTGCAAACCCCATTCTAACATTTTGTCCAAAACATCTCCTAACGATTTTGCCGATTCAGTTAATTCGTATTCTACCGAAATAGGAGTGGTGTCGTAAACAGTTCGCTTTACCATTCCGTTCATTTCTAAATCTTTCAATTCTTTGGATAACATTCGAGGAGTAATCTTCGGAATGTTACGCTGAATATCTGTAAATCGTCTTTTTTCGAAAAGTAGCGAACCTATAATAGGTAGTTTCCATTTCCCACTAATTACATTCAACGTATCATTTACCGCTAAAACAAACTGAATCGGACAAGCTTTGGCTTCTTTGAAACTAATAATGGTTTCCATAATCTTTTGGTTTTATTGTTACTATACTAAAGTATATCGATATACTTTAGTATAGTAGTATATATTGTATAGCAAATGTAGTTATCTTTGACATACTATTAATGATAAAGTTTAAAAAAATGAATACAAAAATTTTAGTTACTGGAGCAACGGGAAATTTCGGAAAATTAACAATCGATTTTTTATTGGAAAAAGGAATTGCTCCAACTAACATTTCAGCATTAGTTAGAGACGAAAGTAAAGCAGTCGATTTGGCAGCAAAAGGAATTAATTTAAAAATTGGAGAGTACGATAATTATGATTCTTTGTTAAATGCTTTTAAAGGAATTGACAAATTGTTATTGGTTTCGGGAACTGATTTGGCTAACCGAAGTGCCCAACAATTAAATGTAGTTAAAGCTGCAAAAGAAGCGGGAGTCAAACATATTTTGTACACGAGTTTCGAACGTAAAAATGAAACTGAAACTTCTCCAATAGCATTTTTAGCACAATCGCATATTGATACCGACAATGCAATTAAAGCAAGTGAAATGCAATATACTATTTTTAGAAATAATTTATACTTGGATGTTTTACCTATGTTTTTGGGTGAGAAAGTTTTAGAATCTGGAATTTATTTTCCAGCTGGAGAAGGTAAAGCGGCATATGTTTCTAGAAATGATTTGGCCGAAGCTGCGGCGATTGTTTTAAGTTCCGAAGAACATAAGAACAAAGAGTACGCAATGAACAACATTGAAAATTATTCCATGAAGAATGTTGCAGAAACTTTGAGTGCAATTACGAATAAAGAAGTTCCTTATTTGAATCCAATTTCAGGAGAATATGCCGAAACTTTAAAAAATGCAGGAGTTCCTGGAGAGTACATCGGAATGTTTGTGGGTTTTGCAGCAGCAATTCAACAAGGAGAATTTAATACTGAATCCAGTGATTTAGAAAAATTATTAGGAAGAAAGCCTGTTAGCTTAAGTGAGTTTTTAAAACAAGTGTATTCTAAATAAAGGATTGTAAACTAAAATAGTCCCCATTATTAATTAACCACAATTACACAAATTAGTTTGCGCTAATTTGTGTAATTTGTGGTTAAATTATTTTAAAACTTATGAATACATTAAACGACCTACATAAAGTTTCAAGTGCTTTTTCGAATACAGATAAAATGCCTGTATTATTTTTGGGACATGGAAGTCCGATGAACGGAATTGAAGAAAATCAGTTTGTAACAGGTTTTAGAAACTTGTCCAAAACCTTGCCGCAGCCCAATGCTATTTTGTGTATTTCGGCACATTGGTTTACTAAAGGAACTAAAGTTACTGCAATGGAAATGCCTAGAATAATTCATGATTTTGGTGGTTTTCCAAAAGAATTGTTTGCGGTAGAATATCCTGCTCCTGGAAGTCCTGAACTGGCAGTTGCTACTCAAGAGTTATTGTTGCCTAATGATGTAGAACTTGATGAAGAATGGGGATTAGATCATGGTGCCTGGACGGTGATTAAACATTTATATCCCGAAGCGAATGTTCCCGTGATTCAGTTGAGTATTGATTATAGCAAACCGGCACAATATCATTTTGATCTTGCCAAAAAATTAAACGACTTACGTCATAAAGGAATTCTTATAGTAGGAAGTGGAAATATAGTACACAATTTACGATTGGTTGATTTTTATAATATGGACAAAGACAACTATGGTTACGATTGGGCGATAGAAGCCAGAGCAAAAGTAAACTCCTTTTTATTAGACGGTAATTTTCAAGCTTTGATTGATTTTGAAAAACAAGGCAAAGCTTTGCAATTGGCTATTCCTACACCCGAACATTATTTGCCTTTGATTTATACTTTGGGGTTAAAAGAAAAGCAAGAAGAACTGAGCTTGTTTAATGATAAATTATTAGGTGGTTCTTTGAGTATGACTTCGGTGAAGATTATGTAAGAAGTTTTGAGTTTAAAAAAAGAGTTGATTTTTTATTTATCTTTGTAAGATTAAAATTTATTGCTATGAGTACAATAACTATTGAAGTAGATGAAAAAAACCTTTCGTTTGTAAAAACACTTTTAGAACATCTAAAAGGAGTTAAAAATATTACTGTACAAGAAAATGAAAGTCCTTATAATTCTGATTTTGTAAAATCAGTACAAGAAGGTAGAGAAGAATACAAGCGAGGCGAATGTACTACCATCTCTACTGAAGATTTATGGAAGTAAAATTCACTAAAAAAGCAGTTGAACATTTAGAGTTTTGGAAAAAGTCTGGAAACAAAGCCATTCAAAAAAAGATTCAGCTTCTAATTGAAGATATATTTAAAACTCCGTTTAAAGGAATTGGTAAACCTGAAGCTTTAAAATATAATTTGCTAGGAACTTGGTCTAGAAAACTAAACCACTCTGCACTGAAAGTGCAGAGGTTTGTTTGACGAGAGACTGAAAGTCTCTCAATTTTGAAAACTATTTATCAATGCTGAAA
>WSSedL1CaDRAFT_10000792_pt1 | contig 20862 bp, 21 predicted proteins | sample WetSurSL1Cattail_FD_9464 | JGI IMG/M metagenome (IMG submission 9464)
CGATATCGAATTTGTCGTCAAACAGCAAGTCGATTTTATCGCTGTTTCTTTTGCTCGCAAAGCGGAACATTTGTTGGAGATCCGTAGATTGGTTCATCAATTGGGCGGCGAGCAACTTTTAATCGCCAAAATTGAAAATGAAGAAGGGTTCCGTAACAGTGCCGAAATCCTTCAAGCCTGTGATGGAATTATGGTGGCGCGGGGAGATTTGGGAGTTGAAGTCCCTTTAGAAGAAGTGCCGATTATTCAAAAAACTTTAATTGATCTTTGCAATCGGGCCGGTAAACCGGTTATCACCGCTACCGAAATGCTGGAATCGATGATCAGAAATCCTCGGCCTACCCGGGCGGAAGTCACGGATATTGCGCATGCTATTCTTGACGGAACCGATGCAATTATGTTGTCCGCGGAGACAGCGGCAGGTAAGTATCCGGTACAATCGGTGGAGATGATGGCTCGCATCGCAGAGCGAATTGAGGCTTCCTTAAAGTATGAGCGGATTTTAGCTCAAAAGAAAGTTAGTGTCAACCCGACTGTCGCTGACGCCATTAGTCATGCGACATGTCAAACCGCCCTCGATCTTAAAGCAAAAGCTATTATCAGCTCAACTCATTCAGGAAGTACTGCCCGTACGGTTTCTAAATATCGACCGCAGGCCCCGATATTTGCGGCTACTACTTCTGAAAAAGTTGCCCAACAATTAACCATTTCTTGGGGAATTTTTCCAATGATCGTTCCTATGACCAAAAATATCGACAGCATGTTGGATGTAAGCGTAGAAGCGGCCAAGAATACCGGTAATATTAAAGTCAATGACCTGATCGTACTTACTGCCGGTGTTCGCACCAACGAACCCGGTTCAACCAATCTGCTGCAGGTATATACTGTGCGGTAAAAGGTAATAATGATACAGGCAACGGCAATCCGAGCTTGACGAGGAATTTTTAAATTTGTTTTTATTTGTCAATTGACTAACGGGGGTGTACTGAATGACCGAGTATAATCAAGAAAATTTCAAAAAAGAAGTATTAGAATCTAAAACTCCGGTATTAGTAGATTTTTGGGCGCCTTGGTGCGGACCTTGCAAAATGGTAGGGCCGGTTATTGAAGAGATTGCCACCCAGTATGCAGGAAAAATTCAAGTTGGCAAGATTAATATCGATGATAATCAAGAATTGGCAAGTGAATATGGAGTGATGAGCATTCCTACCATTTGCCTTTTTAAGGACGGTAGTCCGGCTTTCCGTTTAGTGGGTTTTCGACCCAAAAAAGAGATTGCCGGTGAGCTCGATAAGCATTTGTTGTAATTTGGCCTTGAATTACTCCGTAAAGGTATAACTTATTTAAGTCCCTTCTGCAAAGAGGGGCTTTTTTATTATTATATAAGTTATTTTAATTGAGTTAAAAATCAATTTGCCCGAAGTAATTTTAGAAAAATTACGATATAATTGAGATAAAGATTTCTATAAATGGAGGATAAAAAACTGTGACTGAAAATGCCAAAAAACTTCAACCCATGAATATTGCAATGGTAGCCCATGATAACGAAAAACGCAGTTTATTGGAATGGGCCAAACAATACCGGAGTATTTTAACTCAACAGCATATATTTGCAACCGGCACCACGGGAAAGTTGCTGGAACAAACGCTAGAAGTTAAGGTCAATAAGTTTCAAAGCGGTCCATTAGGTGGTGACTTGCAGGTTGGAGCCTTAATTGCCGAAGGGGCCATTGATATGTTGATCTTTTTTTGGGATCCGCTCGAACCGCAACCCCATGATCCGGATGTTAAGGCCTTATTACGGATAGCAGCTGTATGGAATGTTCCGGTTGCCTGTAATCGTGCCTCGGCTGATTATATGATTAATTCATCGCTCATTACTTGCGGCTATCAACGGACGGTTCCTAATTTTGATGATTACAAGTCAAGATATAATGCGGAAATTGCAGCGGCTAAAATTCAACCAACCATTGGTCTCTAATGCCAGAAAGGGTAAGGCAAAAGTTGAGAGTCACTGCCAATCAGTTTGCAACATTATCGATCGGAATTCTATTGGTGGTTACTGCCATGGGCAAACCCCAAGTAATGTTTGGGGTGGCCCTGACCGGTCTATTGATAGGATTTAATTTCTTACGAAAAGAAAATCGGCCCAGCAGTGTGTTGGCTGTAACCATTGCTTTTTTTCTAGTCATGATCATCGCTCTCGTAATGGGACTGAAAAAATAATCGGCCACTAATGCAAACAATTTATCAAGTTCCTTTTTTTTAAATTCTTGCAGGGAAAAAGAGGGAAACGGCGAAACATTTTTATTCAAGCATTTACATCCACGAAGGCCTAACAGTTGAAGTAATGCAATCAATTAATGTTGGGAGGATTAAGATGCTGAAGAAACGTCCAATTACCTCTTATATCTTTACCGCCTTAATAGCATTGACAGCAGCATTCGTAACTTATTATTGTTCAGGTCATTTAAAAATTTATAGTGGGAATTCTCGCGACTTGATTCATGCCATTCGAAGCCGGGATTTGTTTACTTTATTTATCGGAGTACCATTACTGCTTCTCACCGGTTTCATGGCTTTACGCCGTTCGAATCGGGCGTATCTGGTTTGGGTGGGAATACTTGCATATTTTATGACGACTTATCTATGGTATGCTGCCGGCATTGCTTATAATCAATTTTTCTTGATTTATGTCGCCCTTTTTACACTCTCATTTTTTGCTTTTATAAGAGCATTATTTGCGTTGGATGCGGAGGAGTTTTGTCTCCGCTTCTCGCCAAAAACACCGGTTCGTTTTGCGGCATTGATTATGTTCGGCGGCGGTTTATTATTGGCTTATCTTTGGTTAAATCCGCTACTACCGGCTCTGAAAGCTGGCTCCCAACCTGATCTGCTGCATTGTTACGGGTCAACCTCATTGATCCATCTGGTGCTAAATCTGGGTGTGGTTAGCCCCTTGGCCATTATCACCAGCCTTTGGATCTGGAAAGGTAAACCATGGGGATATATAACCGTCAGTATTTTGCTTTTTTATGGGTTAACTATCAATTTGATTTTTCTAACTTCGCAATGGTTTAGTTATAATTTAGGAAATCCCGATATGCAGGGGATAATAGTCAGTGGCGCCATAACGATGTTGATTTTAATTCTTTATATGGTATTTCTCAAAAACTTGCGTGAAGAGATTATCCGGGATCACCGTAATCGTATTACTTCGTTGGTTTAAAACAGTGATTTTTTAGTTACGAGATTTTTGTGAGCCGGCCGCAATAGAACGGGTCCAACTTGAGAGATAGATGTAGGAGGAAGTTCATGTACATTCTGCTGCTGCTGTTGGCGGCCACTTTTTTAATTTCGATTTTCACTACCAACTGGCCGGTTAAGTTTTATCATCATTATTTATTAAAACAATTGGCGGAGTTATTGGGGGCAATACCAGAGAAAAATGGTTTGCTTTCGTCCAGTGTCTATTCGCAAATCAATACGATTTATAGGGATAAAGAATTAAAAATTCGCTTCGTGGAAGCCTCCGTCGATTCAATAAAAGAGCACTCCGGTTTGGAGATCCGGATGTATATTAATGTTTCGGCTCAAGGGGTTTTGGAATGCTATCCAATGCGAAAAGGCAAGCATGAATGGGGAGATTTTAAGCGCTTTTTAACCGGAGACCCCGGGCTTGACCGCCAATGGTTCATTCTGACCAATGAATCAGTTGCCGCGGGTGTTATCTGGGACAGTTGCCGGTTTCCCGATTTGCTTCGGTATCCCGGCCTGGAAAAGTTATTAATAAACCAAAATGAACTGATTGTCCAATTCAAGTATTATTACTGGTCGGCTGAAAAAGTCAAACAATTCATTGATCAATTGGTTCACGTATGCTAAAGGAATATTCAAGCGCTGACAGTAAAAAATAGGTATAGTAATATTGTGTTAAATTCATAGTAATTTAGTGGGAATTAAATTTGATGCGGTGCAGGAGTTGAACAATATGGAACGGATTTATTTTGATCATGCGGCTACTACTCCGGTTGAACCCCAAGTAGTAACTGCGATGATACCTTATTTTAGCCAATCGTTCGGCAATCCATCGAGTATTCATTGGTTTGGCCGGGAGAACCGTAAAGCCATCGATGAGGCCAGGACGGTTGTGGCAAGAGAGCTTGGAGCGGGTGAGCCCAGCGAAATAATTTTTACCGGCAGCGGTTCTGAGAGCGATAATATGGCGTTAAAAGGCGTAGCATCGGCTCTGCGAAAAAAAGGAAATCATATCATCACCTCCGCCATTGAACATCATGCCATCTTCGATACGTGTAAGTACTTGGAGAAACAGGGCTTCGAGATTACCTATATCCCCGTGAGCGAGGCGGGCTTAATCGATCCGTTGGATGTAAAGAACGCACTGACCGACAAGACGATTTTAGTCTCCATTATGCATGCCAATAATGAAGTGGGCACCATTCAACCCATCGCCGAAATCGGCCGTTTGCTCCGGGAACGTAAAATTTTGTTTCACACCGATGCGGTTCAATCGGTGGGTTCGATTCCGGTGAATGTGAATGAACTTTTAGTAGACATGTTGTCGCTTTCGGCCCATAAGTTTTATGGCCCCAAAGGAGTGGGGGTTTTATATGTAAGAAAAGGCACGCTGATCGATTCTTTCATTCATGGTGGGAGCCAGGAACGCAACCGGCGTGCCGGAACCGAAAACGTTGCCGGCATCGTGGGACTCGCCAAAGCTTTACAATTGGCTAACGGTAATTTGGCTGCCAACCAAGTTACGATCACTGAATTACGAAATTATCTGATTGAGGAGGTTTTAAGACGTATTGACCATGTGCGTTTAAACGGGGATCGCTCAAAGCGGTTGCCCGGCAATATCAATTTTAGTTTTGAGTATATTGAAGGCGAATCTCTGCTCTTAAGTTTGGATTTGAAAGGTATCGCGGCTTCCAGCGGTTCTGCATGCACCTCGGGTTCGCTCGAACCTTCACATGTTTTGCTCGGCATGGGCATTTGCCATGAAATCGCCCACGGTTCACTCCGCTTAACCTTGGGTAAATCCAATACCAAAACAGAAATCGATTATTTTCTGGAAGTCTTGCCGGAAATCGTTAATAAGCTTAGAGGGATGTCGCCGCTTTATGATTCGGCGGTCCGCAAGGAATGCTCCGGGTGTACCCGGACCAAGTAATGGAGGAGGTTTCATGACCCGAGTAATTATGGCTATGAGCGGGGGTGTTGACAGTTCTGTCGCCGCCGCTCTTTTACTTGAACAAGGCTATGATGTGATTGGCGTTACCATGCAGATTTGGGATTCCGATTTACCCTATGGAACGGAAGTGGAAGGCGGTTGTTGTTCGCTAGGGGCAGTAGAGGATGCCCGGGCAGTCGCAAATAAACTGGGTATTCCTTATTATGTATTGAACTTTCAGGCCCCGTTTCGGGAGAAAGTCATTGATTATTTTGTAGCCGAATACCTGCGGGGACGTACGCCAAATCCTTGCATCGTTTGCAATCATAGTCTAAAATTTGCCAATCTTTTGGATAAAGGGCTGTCTTTGGGTGGAGAGTTTGTGGCTACTGGGCACTATGTGCAAAAAGAACAAGACCGTGAGAGTGGACGATGGCTTTTACGCAAGGGAATTGACGGCGGTAAGGACCAAAGTTATGTATTATATGGCCTTAGTCAAGACCAGTTAGCCCATAGCCTTTTTCCGCTGGGAGGTTTTGAAAAAGTCAAGATCCGTCAAATGGCGGCAGATTTAGGTTTAAAGGTGGCGGATAAACCGGATAGTCAGGAGATTTGTTTTGTACCGGATCAAGATTACGGCCGTTTTATCCGTGAGTATTCTTCTGAGGCTGTAAAACCAGGTAAATTTGTTGATCCTGACGGCAACATTCTCGGTGAGCATCAGGGAATCACCAATTTTACGATTGGGCAACGCAAGGGGCTTGGAATAGCCGCCGGAGTCCCGCTATACGTAGTCGAGATCAGACCGGCGACGAATGAAGTCGTTTTAAGTACCAATGAGGATGTTTTCGCCAAGGGATTACAAGCATCCAGTCTGAATTGGATTGCTTTTTCGGAATTGCTTTCACCCCGGGAAGTTGAAGTCAAAATTCGCTATAGCGCCAAACCGGTCTCAGCGAGAGTAAGTCCCTTGACATCGGATCAAATCCGAGTGGACTTTAACACCGCACAGAGGGCTGTTACTCCAGGACAGGCAGTCGTTTTTTACCAAGGGGATTTGATGCTGGGGGGCGGCACGATTGATCAAGCGTTTCGCTAATACTGCGTTGCTTTCAATTAGAGAAGCAACTTGGTATTAATTCCTGTTTAACTATTTTCGAAGCGGGAGATAATAACTCTGCCACGAATTCGGTAAGCATCTTAAGTAGATACCGATTATCATGATATAACACTTGCCGAATTGAGTATTAAACCAGACCCGCCGGAAAGAGGTGAGAGGAATGAATCGATTGGTAAGGGGGATCGTTACCGGAAGCGTGATTGGAGCCACTATCGGATTAGTCATGTTAACGCGTAAAAAATCGGGTGTAATGAAAAATATGAATACACAAGCGGATCAATTAAACAAGCGTACCCACGGTACCGTAAGAATGGTGCGGGATAACGCGATGCGTTGGACCTCAGCGGTGAAAAGCGGCACCGAAGCTTTTTCCCGTAAACTGGCTCACCGTACTTCTTAAAGAACCGGGCTGTCCCGAAAGTTTAAAAACACTTTTAAGACAGCCTTTTTTTTATCAAAGGAGTTCTGTTGAAATTAAGAAAACTGCTGTTTTTAATTCTCTTCATTCCGTTATTCTTTTTGATCATCTATCTTTCACGGCACATCATGTTACCGCTGATTGTAGCTTTTTTTCTGGCGTACGCCTTGAACCCTACAGTTGAATTTCTGCAAAGAAAAGGCGCCCGTCGAGATTGGGCAATTTTAACTATTTATTTGGTGATGTTTATCATCGGAGCGATGATTTTAGAGCTGCTAATCCCCCGTTTGATTCATGATTTAACGGCAGTAATCCGGAAGTTGCCAGTCATCATAACGGAATTAAAAACACTGCAAACCCAGTTGGGCCAATATCTGGCCGGTTGGAATTTACCGGTTAACCTTGAGGCCTTCACCGAAATTCTAGCCAAGCGCAGTGAAGTTCTGCTTAAGAATTTCGTAATTCAATTAGGCCAAAGCATGGTACGGATTTTCTCTCAATCGCTGCTTTATCTATTGATCCCCTTGGTCGCCTACTATATTAGCCGGGATTATCCTTCTTTAAAAGAACATATCATGCAATGGGCCCTTCAACATTTGGGAAACCATTGGACTGGCACTCTTTTAAGGATTGATGCCGTTTTTAAGTATTATATCCGAAGTCAATTACTGGATATATTAATGGTTGGAACCTTGTTTGCCATTGGTCTAAGTTTATTGGGCTTTGAAGCCGCAATTCTGCTTGGCTTTATGGCGGGTATTTTTAATATTATCCCTTATTTTGGTCCGGTTTTAGGAGCGTTGCCATTAATTTTATTTGCATTATTGAAATCGCCCTGGCTGGTAGTATATGTGATAGTGCTTTTTTTGGTGGTTAATCAAATTGAAGTTATTTTTTTGGCACCGCGGATCATTAGTTGCAATTTAAAGCTGCACCCGGTAACGGTAATCTATCTTATCATGCTGGGAGGAGAAGTGTTTGGTCTGGCGGGAATGGTTTTTGCCGTTCCTTTAGGAGCGATTGCCGGTATAATATTCAGAAGTGTTTATGAGATTTGTTTCGATTGAAATTTGAAATGAATTGATTTCGAAACAAACAATGGGGAGTTTTTTTCACAGAGTTTGATTGACAACTATGGTTGGATTAGGTATTATGGTTATAAATAGCGGAGTCGATCCGCTTTTTCTATGTGCTTTTACGACTAGTAGAACTTTACCAAATAAAAAAGAGGGTGGCCGAGTGCGGCATCGGATATTAACTACATTGCTGCTTTTTTCAATATTATTGGCATTCTACCATCCGTCCCTGCGGGCTGTTGCTACTAAAAATATCTTAATTATTGATATACCCCGTTTAACTCTGCCGGAGATTACCAAGGATTATCCAAATTTGCTCAGATTTCTTGACCATGGAGCAGTTGGGGTTATGACTACCCCGCTTAAGGAACCGGTGGCCCTTGATCAAGTTTATTTTAGTTTTAATAGTGGTACGCAGGTAAAAACGGCGGAAGAAAATTATCTACTGTTCAATAGCGCCGAGTTATATAAAGAAATACCGGCAGGAGTTCTTTATCATTCGCTTACAGGTTATTATCCCGGCAAGAACGCTGTCGTCCATCTGGGCCTGACTAAGCTGGTTCAGTTGAACAGCAAAGATATAACTCCGAACATTGGTTTATTTGGGGAATTGTTACATCAAAAATCGCTTAGAACAGCGGCTATCGGTAATGCCGATGCCGATCTCATCAGTCGTTGCGGCTCGCTATTACTGATGGATCAGAAAGGGCTGTTGGATTATGGCGCAATCGGCCAGGAAACCGTCAGGGAAGATCCCCGTTTTCCATTTGGAATCCGCACCAACTCGCGCCAAATTCTTTCCACCTGGCAGGATTTCCATAGTAAAGCTCAAGTAATTGTTGTTACTCTAGGTGATCTGGAACGGTTGGAGCGATTTAGCCTTTATCTGAATGATCGGCAATGGAGTTTTTATCGCCGCCAGGTTTTACGAGACTATGATAGGTTATTGGGGGAATTATTGCATCAAGTTGACGACACAACTACTTTAACCGTGTTATTTACCGCCCAGCCTCCTTTGCGTAATGCCGGACTTGGAGAACGCCTTACTCCGGTGGTTATGAAAGGCCCGGGTTTCCGAGGCGGATTGATATACTCCGCGAGTACCCGCAAACCGGGTATTATTACTTGTTATGACTTGCCGATTACCTTGTTGAATTTTATGAATGTACCCAAAACACGATATTTTAGCGGCCATACCTTACATCAAGTACCCGGTGATTGGCGATATATTTCCCGCGAGCAACGGCAACTGATCCAAAATTATAATGTTCGTTGGCCGCTGCTGACAGGTTATGCATACTTATTAATCGGATTGGTATTGAGCTGGATGATTGTGACCGCGTTTTGGCCTAAACTGTCAAAAATCATCCAAGGCCTGGGGTATGTGTATTTATTTTTAATTACAATACCGGTAGTTTTTCTGATCGAAGCAGCCATCAATCCGCTTGACTGGTTGACTATTCTGGGATGGACATTTGGTTTGGCAAGCGTGATCTGGCTAATCGCGTTTTACCTGGCCCATGGTGATCAGCTGTTGATCCTCGTTACAATTAGCATTTTAACAGTTGCAGTCATCATCTATGAGGGATTTTTTAACGGCTTATTGGAGTTGAAATCTTTCTTTGGGTACTCGGCCATTGCCGGAGCTCGTTTTTACGGTATCGGCAATGAATACATGGGTTTTTTATTGGGAGCCTATATTGTGTCGGTATCGATTTTACTGCCGAAGATCCGGCGTTATCAAAACTTTATATTATGGCTTGGTACCGGCTTTTTAGCGGTGCTTTTGGCTCATCCCAATTTTGGCGCCAGTATAGGCGGTGGGGCCACTGCCCTCATTGGGTTGGGAGTTACTACCTTTCTCTGGCTGGGACGGCCAATCCGTTTAAAGGAGATTGCAGGTTTGATTTTAGCGGCCTTTTTATTGCTCCTTTCAGTTGGATTATGGGACTATTACATCAACAGTAATAATATGACTCATTTTGGACAATTTTTAAGCGTTTTAAAGAGTCAGGGCTTTAATACCGTGGCAGAGATCGCCAAGCGTAAGTTGGAGTTGAACATCAGTTTAATTGCATACACTCCCTGGACTTTGGTCCTAATCGCAATTTTAGCGTTCATTCCCTGGTTATACAAGCGGCCGCCGTTAGTCGTAGCGCATTTTATCGAACGGAATCCCGAGCAGACCAGAGGCTTTTTCGGGTTAACTCTCACAGCGATTGTTGCCTTACTTATCAATGATTCGGGGATTGTCACAGTTACCACCATGTATATGTTTGGAATTCCCATGTTATTATCATTGATTTTCAAAGATTGGGCCGCGCTAAAAGGAGGAGATCACAATGGGGGCTCATAAAACAATTGAATTGAGATCCGACATAAAAATCGAACAGCTGGCTAAAGAGATAATTAATAGCGCGGAGGCCAGGATAGTCATTGTAGTCCCAGCCGATTGTTCATTGTTAACCAATGAAATTAATTTACGCTTGTTAAAATTTTATGCCGAAGAAGAGGAAAAAGAACTGTTCATCAATGCGGCTAGTCCGGTTCTGTTTTCGCTAGCCCAACGTTTAGGAATTTCAACCATCCGCGATGGCGAGATTCCTGCATCCGATGCCGAACCGGTTTTGGTATCCCCTGAGTATTCGGGAGATCCCGCGACGGCACTGGCATCAACTGCAACTGCATATGCACAACCGACAAGTCCCATCATTAATAAAAATGTTTTTGCCGCCAAGTTGTTGCCGGCGTTGATAGTATTGTTGTTTACCTTTATCTTGGCTTTTTGGTGGTTTTTGCAACCCAAAGTGATGGTGTTGGTTTATCCTAAAGAACAAACAATAACTTTTAGAACTAACGCCGAGATTGGTATCGCATTTAATGATGCGGATATCACTGCCGGCAAATTGCCCGCCAAAAATTTACAGGAGCAGTGTAAACTAATAACTCAAATTGCGACCACCGGGCATAAAACGGTCGGTATTACCCCCGCAGTTGGGAAAGTATTGGCGATCAACATTTCCAATCAGCCGATATTGCTTCCCAAGGGCACTATTTTAGCGGGGCGGGATGGGAGTATGCATTTTTTAACCGATAAAGATATATTGGTGCCCAAGAAATCGACTAAACTAGAGTCCGGGATAGTCGTGGGAGAAAATTACGGTAAAGCGGAGATTCCGGTTACCGCCGAAAAAAAGGGAGTTATCGGTAACCAACCCGCAAAATCAATCACCGGCATTGAAGCCAAATATCAGAATTTTTTACGGGTCGCCAATCCTGCGCCCACTCATAATGGCGCCGATAAACAAATCGCCGTTGTGGCTCTTGAAGATGTAAAAAAGGCTGAGGCTGAAGTGAAGCGCCAAATGGAACTGGCAGTCAATGATGAAGCCCAGGGCTTGGTGACCCATGACTATTTATTTATATCCGATATGGTAAAAACCGAGATAATTCATATTACCAACAAGCCCGAGATCGGTGCCGAAGCGGATTCACTGGAAACCGAATTGGAATATCGGATTAACGTTTTAGCTCCCACCATGGTTGGAGTTAATAAATTTTTAAACCAACAGTTTGATCAAAATATTCCGGCAAACTTTGAAGCCGCAAACCGTAAGTTGGGTTTGGCATCAAGACGGGTTATTAGTTCTGATGAGGGTTTGGCTAGTATTGAAATGGTGGGGCAAGGACAAATCAGGGGGGTACTGGATCAACAAAAGATTAAAAATTTGATTCGCGGTCAATCTATTGCCAAGGCGAAAGAAATCTTGGCCCGGCAAAATGAAATTGCGGATGTGAGATTTAAGGTGGATAATCGAGGAGCTAAACTTCCAAGTTTCGGCTTTCAGATTAAGATTTTATTCCCGGCTGGTTCGAAAGCAAATTACCGGTAAGAAAAGGGTAATTAATTTTCCGGGGTTTTCAAATAAATTGGCCGGAATCTAGATAAGGTTGTGGTATTCATGCGATGGTTGGGTTTAGATTTGGGTGAACGCCGGATTGGGATTGCGTTAAGTGATCCTTTGGCATTGACGGCTCAGGCTTTGACGGTTTGGCATCGTAACGGCTCTTTTCAGCAGGATTTAAAACATTTACAACAAGTGATCACCGAGTATGAAGTTGATGCTCTGGTGATTGGTTTACCCAAGAATATGAACGGTACCGAAGGACCTATGGCGGAGAAAGCTCGTGGCTTTGGTGCGGCTTTGCAAAATTTATGTAAAATTTCGATTGAATATTGGGATGAAAGGTTATCAACAACCTCGGCCCAACGGGTGTTGATTGAGGCCGACTTATCCAGAAAACGTCGTAAAGAAAAGGTTGATCAAGTAGCCGCTGCGATTATTCTTCAAAACTTTTTGGACTTTAAAAATGGTATTAAGATGAATTGAAAGGGTACAATAGCAAAGTAATCCTTAATTGGAACGGGATACCTATGTCCCGATAATATAAAAATGAAATAATAATCCGGGCAAAGCTGACATAAGATAAAATATTGTGAATCGTCGAAGATAGTAGCAATAGAAGCTTAAAAATGAAACACATTTTGTGTGTATGAATAGAGACGTTTAAAAAGGTAGATTCGGGTTGAATTCGTCGTAAGCAACAGGCGAAATGAATAAAATAGGGGGAAATACGGATGGCAGATCAAGAAACAAATTGGATTACTTTAGTGGATGAAGAAGGCCACGAACATCGTTTTAATTTACTAAATATTGTCGAAGTGGACAAAGCCAAGTATGCAGTGATGATCCCGGAGATCCAGGAATCAGAAGAAGAACAGGAAGAAGCGGTAATTTTCCGGATTGAAACGGATGATGAGGGCGAAGAAGTTTTGGTGGATATTGAAGATGACGATGAATTTGCCAAAGTCTGCGAGGTCTTGGATGAAATGGACTTGGATGAAGCAGAGGAAGATGACCATGATCATGGGGAGCAAGATAAAAGCTAAAGTTTTAACCAATCTATGTCAAACCTGTGGTTAAGAAAAAGCCTATATTTTAGGCTTTTTCTTTTTAATGTCTATTTAATTTTTACTAATGCGAAATTGTATTCAGACCGAATAATTTAATATAATCTGGATTGGAATGGGATAACCGCTAAAAAAGTATAGACCTGGAGTTCTTTGCTAAATTGGCAGGAACTTCATGATATAAGTCGAATTCTTTGATGATTAGACAATCAGGAGCCAACCATGGTAAAATAAAGAGATTGGCAATATGATTTGATATCGGGTGGGCTGAGGTAAGCTGTATTGCCTACCTTAGTGGTAGGGGAAGAGGGCCTATATTTTTTATGCGGAGTAATCAAAAATGATTGTAATCAAAAAATACTTGGACTTCAAACATTCGTTAATCGCCAAATGCAAAAAAATCCCCCCTGGGGTTGGACTTGCCATGCTTATTTGTATTTTGGTAGTCTTTTCAATAGTTGTTTTTTTTAGCTGGAATTTAACTCCGGTTGATTCCCGGGAGCAAAACTGCCAGGTCTTCAAAGTTGCTTACGGTTCATCGGTACGGCAAGTCGGCGATTTGCTATCGAAAAAACATCTTATCCGCAGTCAAAAAGTTTATGAATTTTATGTACGGCTCAATCCGCATCAGCGAATGGCTAAAGCCGGTTTTTACCGGATTGGTCGCGGAATGTCTATACCGGCCATCGTTCGTGAATTACGGCGCGGTATTCCCCCGACGGTTCGGATTACCATTCCCGAAGGGTTTAGTGATAAAGAAATAGCCGACCTGTTAGCCAAGAAAGGATTAGTTAATCCGGTCAGCTTTATTCAAATGACAAAGGAACCCGCTTCGATTAATGAGGTAATGAGTAATAATTATGGGATTTCGGGGATGGAAGGTTATTTATTCCCGGATACTTATAATTTTGAGCTGAATGCACAGTCTGAAAAAGAAATCATTCAAAAAATGGTATTACGTTTTAAGGAAGTTTTTCGGAAAAATTTCCCCCAAATTCCTGCTGCCAAATGGAGAGAGATTGTTATTATTGCATCGCTGGTAGAAAAAGAGGCCAAAAAGCCCGAAGAACGCCCGATCATCGCTGGTATTTTTTATAACCGGCTACGTCTGGGTTATGCTTTGCAGTCTTGCGCCACGGTCCAATATTCGTTGGGCAAATGGAAAGAACATTTGTATTTCAAAGATTTACAGGTAAATTCACCCTATAATACCTACCTGCACCAAGGTTTGCCGCCGGGACCGATTGCCAATCCCGGATTGGCATCGTTAAAGGCTGCCGTATTTCCTGCTCAAGTAAAATATTTATATTTTGTGGCCAAGCCGGACGGGACCCATGTTTTTAGTACAACGTATGCGGAACATCTAAATGCCCAGCATCGAATTGCACGTATGGCAAAGACACAAGGAACTTAAATAAAGGGTATGGTGAAACATTCGATGATAGTAACAATGCTTGGAACGGGGACTTCACATGGCGTTCCGGTTCTGGGCTGTAATTGTCCCACCTGTACATCGGTAGATCCCCGTGATTTTCGTACCCGTTCGTCAGTCTATCTGAAAACCGGAGGCCGGCATATATTAATTGATACAGCTACTGAAATGCGTATCCAGACGCTTCACAATCAAGTGGCACGGGTTGATTCGGTGTTGATGACTCATAATCATGCCGATCATGTTAGCGGTTTCGACGATTTACGCAGATTTAACGAACTGCAGGATGAGATAATCCCGGTTTATGGCAATTCAATGACTATTCAAGGGATTGCAACAATGTTTCCTTATATTTTTGATGAAAAGGCTCAGCTTGGCGGAGGAAAACCCCGAATCGAACTGCATGAAGTTTGCTCTCCTTTTGAAACTGCCGGGATTGATATTATACCGATCCCGGTATTTCATGGGCAAATGGAGATTTTAGGTTATCGGATAGAAGATTTTGCTTATGTTACCGATTGCAGCTATATTCCTCCGGATAGTCTGGAGTTGCTAAAAAACTTAAAATTGCTTATATTAGGTGTATTGAGGTTTCGACCGCATTCTACCCATTTTAATCTTGACCAAGGTCTGGCGAACATACGGCTACTTAAACCGGAGCGGTGCCTATTGACCCATATTGCCCATGATTTTAAACACCGGGAAGTTAACAGTTTATTGCCGGATAATGTAGAATTGGGGTATGATGGAGCAAAGGTGGAGATTGATTGACATTGACAAACGGAGAATTTATGGAAGATCATCTGATGATAGCAACAGCAAGTGAAGGTACGATTCGCATATATGTAGCCTTAACCACCCAAATTGTTGAAAAGGCCAGAAAGATTCATGAGACTTGGCCTACTGCCACGGCTGCATTGGGAAGAGTATTGACCGGGACTCTAATGATGGGCGTCATGAATGATAACTTGTGTCGCTTAACGGTTAGGATCTCCGGTAACGGAGTTTTGGGATCGATATTGGCCATCTCTAACCAACGGGGCGTTGTCAAGGGTGAGGTAGCCAATCCGAAGGTAGATTTGGATTTAAATTCGCTGGGGAAATTTGACGTCGGCGGTGCAGTTGGCAGCGGTGAAATGATCGTACTCAAAGATCTGGGTCTTAAAGATCCCTACCAGGGTATTGTCCCGCTTCAGAATGGCGAGATTGCTGAGGATTTTGCTTTTTATTTTACTAAGTCGGAGCAAACTCCATCCGCTGTTGCTTTAGGAGTATTGGTCAATCCCGACGGCACGGTCAAAGCAGCCGGCGGCTTAATCGTTCAACTATTGCCCGGTTGCAGCGAGGAAACAATTAATCTTTTAGAAGCTAAGTTAGCCGATATATCCAAATTAACCGAGCTGATAGCCGAAGGTGTCACGCCCTCTCAATTAGTCACGATGGTAGCTCCAGAACCGGAAAAAGTCAAATTTCTGGAACAAGTCCCGATTTTTTATCGTTGTGACTGTTCATGGGAGAGATTTCGCGGACCGTTACTTAGTTTAGATCCTGGAGAAATCGGTGATATTTTAAAAGAACAAGGCCGGGTTGAGGTTCGCTGCCATTTTTGTAATAAAACCTATCATTATCAAGCCGATCAATTAAAACAGGAGTAATAATCGAAAGGATGAAGACAACACGGTTAGAATCTGGGCTAAAAGTATTTTCTAAGTAGTCAGCCGCCCCGGCTAGCCGGGGTGACTGTTCAACCTAGAATCCGGGTTAAAAGTATTTTCTAGGTAGGAGGAAACAGTATGCTTCAGAAATTGTGCCCGAGGGTTCAGGCTGAATCGGTTTTAGAACTTGATTTGGTCGAATTACAAAAAGCAGGTATCCGCGGTATTATCTTTGACTTGGATAATACGTTGGTCGAATGGAAACAGGATAATCTGGCTCCTGAAGTAGTCGACTTAATCACCAAGTTTAAAGAGGCCGGTTTTAAAATGTGTATTTTATCGAATGCATTGGAACATCGGGTGGAAACAGTTGCCAATCTGCTTGCGATCCCTTACGTATCAAGAGCTGCCAAGCCTCGTAAATTTCCGTTTAAAAAGGCTCTTGAATATATGGGAACCGAGCCTGAGGAGACTGCAGTTGTCGGTGATCAACTTTTTACCGATATCTTTGGCGGTAATCGTATGGAATTGTATACCATTTGGACTCCTCCTTTGAGCACCACTGAATTTATAAGTACTAAAGCGGTGCGACGCTTGGAACGTTTAGTTATCAAGCGGTTTCGCAGGAAAGGAATTTTACAGTGAGCGGAGATTATTGCAGAGGTTGTGGCGTTGCCATTCAAACCGAAAATCCGGGTAAGCCGGGTTATGTGCCGGAGATCCAGGATCGAAAAGGACAGTTGGTTTGTCAACGCTGTTACCGGATTACCCATTATGGCACAGTTGGAACTTTTCACCCGGAACCGCAAAAGATCAAACAAAGTATCATCAAAGCGATTTCGCTGAGTGATTTATTAATCATTGTGGCTGACTTTGCAGATTTAGCTGGAAGTTTACCGGTTTGGTCAGGATTTTTAGCTGCAAAACCCTATATCTTGATTATTAATAAAATTGATTTGTTGACTTTTAAGGCAAAGCAAGCGGAAATTATCGACTATGGGAGAGCCTATTTAAAAAATGCCGGCTGGGCGGCGCCTTCGGATATTATTGTAACCAGCGGCCTGAAAGGTAGCGGAGTGGATATCCTGAGTCGCAGTTTGAGTAAGTCGACTAAACCGGGAGCGAAAATTGCCATTTTGGGTGTTACCAATGTGGGAAAATCTTCAATCATCAAACATTTACTGAAGTTGGAAGGATCACCCAACTCGCCCACGGTTTCCAAATTTCCCGGGACAACAATGGGATTAAGCAATTGGAGCATTATTAAAGGGCGGAATACGCTAATCGATACTCCGGGTTTGCCGCCGGAAGATCGAGTGGCGGACATGTTTTGCCCGGAATGTGCAAGTCTCTTGGTGGCATCATCCAAACTGCAACAGAAACTTTGGGGTCTCAAACCGGGGAAGGGTTTGATCATGGGCGGCTTATGTGGTATAGGATATCAGGGGGATGAGGAAACGGTGATCATCGCGTTTACTTCTTCCGAACTTATGCTGCATCGGACCGATAATGCCAAAATCAGTGCTTTACTGGATGAAGCTCCGGCCTGGCTCAATAAACTCTGTTCCAAGTGCCGTCCGAAGGTTGAATGGCAGGAAACTACGGTCCATCTTGAAAACAATCAAGATTTTGCCATTGCCGGTTTAGGTTGGTTCTCGCTTCGGGGAGCGGGGGCAGATTTTCAAGTTAGATTGCCCAAAGGAATTCGCTCGGAAGTTAGACCGGCATTGATCGGGAAAAAATAGACATGGTTAATCAAACAATCAATGGTAGTACCAAAATTTTGGCCATATTTGGAGATCCGGTTGAGCACAGCCTGTCCCCGTTAATGCATAATGCCGCTTTTTCCACACTCGGTTGGAATTGTGTTTATATTCCTTTTCGGGTGAGGCCGGCGGATTTAGGTGATGCGGTGCGCTCAATACGCTCCCTTAATTTGAAAGGGGTTAATATTACCATTCCTCATAAACAAGCAGTCATGGCTGAACTCAACCAAATTATCGGTGATTCGCAGATCAGCGGCTCGGTAAACACCATTATCAATCGAGACGGACGGTTGATTGGAACCAGTACCGATGGGGTTGGTTTTGTTCGCTCGCTTCGAGAAGAAGGGGGGTTTGAAATAACCGCTAAAAATTGTCTGTTATTCGGGGCGGGAGGCGCCGCTAGGGCTGTAATTTATGACCTACTTGCTGCTAAAATTAACTCCTTGGTCATTGTAAACCGCGATTTTGAAAAAGCCATCAGCCTGCAGAAACAGATTTGGGATAGTAACAGATTTGCAGTGGGGGTTCAAGATTTGACCAAGCTTCAAGACCTTGATTGGGAATCCTTCGATTTAATCATTAACTCGACTTCGGTAGGACTCCATGATGAAGATAGCTTGGTACCACTACATTTTCTAAAGCCCGGTCATTTTGTTTACGATTTAGTCTATAAAAAAGGCGGAACTCAATTATATCGTGATGCAACCGCGGCCGGCAGCCGGGTGTTATCCGGAATCTCGCTATTACTATACCAGGGAGTGGAGAGTTTTCGGTTATGGTTTGACGTTGAGCCGCCGGTTGAAATTATGCGCCAAGCGCTTTATCGGTATTATGAGGGTGATATCAAATAGTGAATAAATAAATAAACGGCTTGGAATGCTCAATCTAAATACCAAATTTTCTTTTTTTGCAGGAAAAATTTTACCATTTGGGGAATTAGGCAAAAAGAAGTGGTATTTTATGTTTATAAAATTTTAGGTAATCAGGGTCGATAATTCCATGATGGAACGGAGGTTGAAATGGCACATATAGGCGTAGGAGTTGATATCGGACACCAAGCAATCAAACTAGTCCAAATTATTAAGAAAAAGGACCAGCTTGAACTGACGGATTACGCCAAAATTCCAATTCCTCCCAGTTCAATTGATGCCGAAGGATTGATTATCGATGAAAGCATTGTTATTGACGCACTTCAACAGGCTTGTTATCAGGCTCATGTTAAACATAAAAAAATAATTACCGCCCTGGATGGTAATACAGTAACGATTAAGCATCTCAATTTACCAGTAATGCATGGCCCGAAATTGACTGAAGTGATCCGTTTGGAAGTTGAGAAATTTTTAACTTTTCCGGTTACTAAAGCTGAATATGACTGGGAAATTATTCGCCAGCATGACAACGGAGAGATGGAATTAATGGTAGTGGCGGCTCCTAGTCAGATTATTCACCGGCGACTCAACTGTTTGAAACAGGCTGGTTTAAAAACTGTGGCGATTGATGCACAACCTTTTGCTCAACTCCGTTCCCTGAGCACCGAAGGTGCTCTTGGTACTTTCGGTACTCCGAGCACCTTCGGTGCTCCTGATGCCCTTGATGCTTTTGATTTGAGCGGATTGGCGATACTGGATATCGGAGCGACTATGACTCAGATGTGTATCTATTATCAGGGAAGCATCCGGGAGATTCGTATCATCAGCACAGCCGGCAATAAAATAACCCTGTCGATCGCTGAACAATTGCAAATCTCCAATGAGAAAGCCGAAGCCTTAAAGTGCAATCTAGGAGATGCCGATTATCAATTTATAGCTTCCGAACAAGAATCCGAAAGCTACCGGGCTAACCAGCTTATCGCTGAAAAATTGAAAGAGTTGGTGATGGAGATTCAACGTTCGTTTGATTATTTTACGTTGCAATTTCCCGGAGTCTGTGTTACTGAATGCATCTTAACCGGTGGCGGTTGTAAGTTGCGCAACTTGACCTCCCATTTGGAAAGCAAACTTGGGCTAAAAGTTGGACGGGCAGATCCTTTAAGTCCCCTGCAGATTAACTCAAAGATGACAGATCGGGCCACTTTGCTTGGAAATCCGTATCAGTTTTCGGGTGCCATTGGTTTAGCATTACGGGGAGTTGAATGTTGATGATTAATCTATTACCGGAAGAGAGCCAAAACCAGCCACGAACCAAATTTAATCCGAAACGGGTTGGGTTTTGGGTAATGAGTGCAATTTTAGTTTTCGGTGTATGTTGCTATTTTGGGTATGTAGCCTATGGAAATTCACAAGCCGAAATCAGACTGGAACGGCTCAATTCCGAACTGAAAAGTTATAACACTTCATACCAAAAAATTATCCAGTTGGAAACCACTCTCCAGCGATTGCGCGATAAGAATAATCTTAAGCAAAAAGTATATGCCGACTACCTGGTACCATTAAAGGTATTGAATACTTTGATCGAAACCAAACCGGATATGATTTGGTTTGAAAGGATTGGGTTTAACGGTGTCAACGGCAGTTTCTATGTAAACGGGGGAGCCATTAATTATAAAGCCTTTGCTAATTTTCTCGGCGACTTGGAACGCAATAAGGCAACGTTCAGTCAGCTGAAACCGGAACAAGCAATCAAAGGTCGGGATTATATTCATTTTAAAATTAGCGGTATTTTAGTGAAAAGGGGTGTAACGGGTGTCCAGACCAATTAAAACCACTATGCTCAGTTTCACATTTTTGATTTGCGCCGTAGTCATATATTACCTCGGGTATCTCCCGCTCGTAAATCGAGCCGAAATGATTCGCGAACAGATTAAAACCAAAGCGACTAATCTACAATTGGTTAAGGCTAAAGTGGCCGGACAAGCCCAATTGGAACAAGCTCTTCACAATGCGCAAGCACAGGAAGAAGCAGTGACTCCGATAATTCCCGCGCAATTACGACTGGCGGAATTATATTCTCAGATTGATTCTATGAGCCAGGCCAGTGGAATAAAAGTACAACAAATTACGGCAAATCAGACCTTTCAACCGTTTGCCCAAGATCATCGCCTGCTATACATTGCGCTAAACATTGAAGGAAATGCTTATTTTTCCCAAGTGATCCGCTTTTTGGACTCCATCACCAACAGTAGTTTCCTATTGCAAGTGGAAAATATGGAGTTAAACAGTATTTCCAAAGGCAGCAAGCCCCGGCTGCATTATCAAATTACATTAAATGCTTTTGAACTGTCCTCCAATTT
>WSSedL1CaDRAFT_10000793_pt1 | contig 20812 bp, 19 predicted proteins | sample WetSurSL1Cattail_FD_9464 | JGI IMG/M metagenome (IMG submission 9464)
CGGCTCGCCCAGACGCAAGCCGATGCGAGCCTGGTTGATGCGTTGGTTCAGTTGATAGGCGTGAGGTGTCATCCCGGTGGCTGTGCGAAACGCGCGAATCAGCTGGTAACGGCTCATGCCTGCCATGTTGGCCAGCTCCGACAGCGAGACCTGGGCCAACGCGTCGTGCTGCCAATGTGCCAGAAGCGGCTGCAGCTTGTAGCGGCTGAGTTTGACTTGGTGCGGCGTTGCCTGGGCGGGCTGCTGACTGCCACCGCAGTCACCCAAGAATTCGATCAACGCCGCCTCTTTCTCTGGCGCACTGGCGTCAGAAAACAAAACCGTATTGAGCTGGCAGAACTGCGCGTACACGCGGGCATCACGAGTCAGCGTCACCTCTTGTGGCTCATTCAGACCCGATTCTTGCCAAAGCGCCTTCAGCCAGGTCGCGTCCAGATGCAGCATCTGGTAACTCCAATCGGTATCGGGCAGGGGATTACACGCGTGAACACATGCGGCTGGCACAAACACCACGGTGCCAGGCTGGATGACAGCTGGACCAGTAGCGCCACCGGTGAAGCAGCTACACCCTTGGTCCACCGCACCGATGGAAAAGGTGGGGTGGCTGTGTGGTTTGTAACAGGCGCGGCTGTGGCAAGCCCGGCGACTTTCCGCATACGGCAGAGTGGGGTCGCGCCAGAATTCAGCCCGAGTAGTTGGTGTGGATGTCATGGCAGGGACACCTCCATCACGGATCAGCAGGCCTCACAGGCCAACACAGCGCTGGTGGTTTCTCTGCGTGTGCGTTCGGTTAAGAACTCCAGAAACACACGGGTGCGCTCCGGCAAGAACTGGCGGCTGGGCAAGGCCGCATACATCGCCAGACGGCCGGTGATCCAGGGGCGCAGCACCCGGATCAGTTTCCCACTCGACAGGTAGGGTGCGGCCAAGTCCACCGCCACCGAGGTGATACCCGCGCCATCCAGCACAGCACGCATCAAGGTGTCGGTGTGGTTGCTCCACAGAACGGACGGTACGGCCACATCCAGCACCTCGTCCTGAAGCGCCGAGTTGAACAAGCGCCAGGTGTTTTGTGGTCGACCCGACATGGTCAGGCGCAGCACCTCGTGTTGCGCCAAGTCTTGCGGAATAACGGGCACATTCTTGCGCTGGATGTAGTCAGGTGAGGCCACCAGAATGGCTTCGGTCGAAGAAATCTTGCGTGCAATCACGTCGGCATCAAAGTCCGCCTCGGTGGGCAGCAAGGTGATGTCGTAGTCCTCAATGGGAGGCTCCTTGTACGAGGCGACCTCGATATTGAGCAGAATCTTGGGGTGCAGTTGCCTGAAGTCCGCAATCAGCGGCGCAATCACGTGGGTGGCCAACACCGGCGGCGCCAACACCCGCAAGACCCCCTCAGGTTCGTGCGTTTGTGAACTGGCCAAGCTGTCGGCTTCATCAATGTCTTGCAGGATAAGACGCACCCGCGCCAGATAGGCCTCACCCGCCACACTGAGTGACAAGCGCCGTGTGCTGCGGTGTAACAAACGTGTACCCAGATGCTCTTCCAGGTCGGCCACCAGACGCGTCACCACCGCTGGCGAGATGTCTAGCGCACGGGATGCGGCGGCAAAACCACCTTCATCGATGACTTTTTGAAAAACCCGCATTGACAGCAATCGATCCATGGTGCGCCCGGATGAAATTTCAAGGCTCTGATTATTTCGCAAATAGCAATGTACTAGTGACTGGATCGCTATTTTTCTTCTTAAATAGAAACTTTACAGTTCATCCCATCGACGAAACGCTTTCAACTCCATGTTTCGAAGAGCCCGGACAGGCCCACAGATAAACGGTCTGCCAGGAAATTTTCAACTCATCTAGGAAATACATCATGAACCGCAAAACTCTCTCCGCTCTGTCCCTCTCCTTGGCTGCTTTGGTGGCTGGTAACGCATTCGCTGCTGACGCGTCCGCCCCCAAAACACGTGAACAAGTGCGTGCTGAATTGCTGGAAGCCCAACGCACCGGTGACATCCTGGCCCAAGGCAACTCCGGCAAGTTGCTCAACGAGTTGTACCCCAACCAATACCCGGCCAAAGCCGTGGTTCAAGGCAAGACCCGTGACCAGGTTCTGGCCGAACTGGTGGAGGCACAACGCACTGGCAACATCCTGGCTCAAGGTGACTCCGGCAAATTGCTCAATGAGCTGTACCCCAACCAATACCCTGCCAAAGCCGTGACACAAGGCCTGACCCGTGCGCAAGTGGTAGCTGAGCTGGAACAAGCTCAACGCAGTGGTGACAACTTCGGCGGGATCTACAGCCACAATTAAGTTGGCAGTGACTCAACTGGTCACCGGGCCTGGGGTTCACTCAGGCCCGTCTCGGGTAAATTGTTTCGAATTTGGAACAGTATTTCCCAAAATGACTGATTATCAAAACATATCACCAAAAATAGAATCAATGAACCACCAGCACACACCGTGCTGACTTTCCCCACCTTACCCGAGCATTGACCATGAAACTACTACACATTGACTCCAGCATCCTGGGCGCTTACTCTGCCTCGCGTCAGCTCACCGCCGAGGTGGTCGCGCAGTGGCTCAAGGGTCATCCCGACACCACGGTGGAATACCTGGATGTGGCCGCCAACCCGATTGCCCATTTTGGTTCGGACGCGTTGGCCATCAAAGGTGTGGCGCAAGCCGAACCCACCGAGGCACAACGCGCTGAAAACGCCTTGTCTGAAAAGCTGGTGAGCCAGTTCCTGGCTGCCGATGTGATTGTGGTGGGTGCACCGTTTTACAACTTCTCCATCCCGACCCAACTCAAGGCCTGGATCGACCGTCTGGCACAGCCAGGGCGTACCTTCACCTACACCGACAAAGGCCCCACGGGTCTAGCCACCGGCAAGACGGTGATTGTGGCCTCCACCCGCGGTGGTGCCTATTCCACCAGCGAAGGCGGCCAGGCCATGGAACACCAGGAAAGTTACCTGAAAGTGGTGTTTGGCTTCTTTGGCATCACCGATGTGCGCATCGTGCGTGCCGAAGGTTTGTCCATGGGTGATGCGGCCAAAGCCGCTGCTATGAGTGCGGCACAGGGCGAGATTGCCACCGCTGCCCACTAAACTGTCTGTGTTTTATTGTCTGCCGCACTGATTGCGGCAGATTCACAGAGGTCCACAACGTGTTCAGAACCCTTCAAATCCTGTCTACCCAGCGTTGGTCCTGGCTGCTGCTGGCGGCCGTGGCCTTGGCGCTGGACGGTACCGCCCTGTTTTTGCAACATGTGTTGCACGTAGAACCCTGTAACGAATGCATCTACATCCGCGCTGGGGTGCTGGGCATCGCCCTCGCCGGGATGATTGGCGCTTTGGCCCCGAGATACTGGCCCATGCGGCTGCTGGCCCTGGCGGCCTGGGTGGGCGCCTTGGGCTGGAGCTTGTCGCGCGCTGTTCTGCTGCTGGATTTGGAACGCATCGTGAGTTCCGGTGGCGAGGCCAGTTGCAAACGCTTTAAGGGTTTCCCTGACTGGCTACCACTGGAGAAGTGGTTGCCCAATGTGTTTGAACCACGGGCCATGTGTGGCACGGTGAGCTGGACCTTCCTGGGTGAGTCGGTCACTTTCTGGATTGCTGTCGCTTTGGCTGGTATGGCCCTGTTGGCCGCGGCGGTTGTGGTGTCGCAGGTGTGGCCCAAAAAGCGCGGCGCCTGATTGAGGCGCGCGACCTTAAGTCACGGCTAAGTTTTCCCTAAGGCAGTCCTAAGCTGGTGTCCCTACAGTTGCACCCAGTTGGTTGATGATCAACACAACTGTCAAACACACACTTCACCATCTAAAGGATTTGTTATGAAAACCAGCATCACCGCTCTGTGCATCGCCGCCGCTCTTTTGGGTTCCAGCCTGTCATTTGCTGCAACTACGGCTGCAGCTGCAGGCGCCTCTGCCGATGCAGCCGCACCTGTGACCACACCGGCCAAAAAAGTGGTGAAGAAACACGCTGCCAAGAAGGCTGCCAAGAAGGCTTCTGCTGCTCAATAATCGCCAGCCCGAGACGGGCTTTAGCCCATCTTGCAACAAGGGTCTCGCTTACGGCGAGGCCTTTTTGCTTTAGGGGCCTGAGGCTGCTCTGCTTGTCACCTGAATTTCAACCGTCTCCCCGGTATTCGCTTTCACGGCTTACAGAAAGTCATCCCTATGCGTCAATTATTTTTTAGACTGTTGGCCCATCTGCTGATGGTTATTTCTCTCATGGGCGCCGGTGTGGCCATGGCGCAGGCTGAGCCCACCATGACCCAGATTTATGCAACGGCACAAGCTGGCAAACTCGATGAGGCCCAGCTGATGGTGCAACAAGTGCTGATCGCACATCCCAAGAGCGCCAAAGCCTTTTTTGTTCAGGCAGAGCTGTCTGCCCGCCAAGGCAAGCTGGACCGTGCACGCGAATCGCTGGCCACGGCAGAACAGATCGCTCCAGGTCTGCCCTTTGCCAAACCAGAAGCCGTGCAGGCGCTGCGCGCTGAACTCAGTGCCAAGGCGCAAAGCAGATCAGTCACCCGACCGTCGGTGTCTTATGCCACACCTCAGGCGGCCACGCCCGCGTCAAGTGCGTGGCTGTTGCCGCTTGTGCTGGCGGGTGGTGTGATTGTTCTCGGGTACTTCATCTTCCGCCGACGTGCGCCCCAGACCGTGATTCAGCAACCCGTCTATGGGGACCAGGGCGGACTCAACGGGCCACAAAGTTTTGGAATGGGTGGCGCGGCGATGCCGGCGCAAGCAGCTTACCCACAGCCTGGTTATCCGCAAGGCTACCCGCAACCCGCTGGAACCGGCTTGGGCGGTCGCATCATGGGTGGTGTGGCCACCGGCCTGGCCGTTGGCGCGGGTGTGATGGCAGCCGAAGCCATTGGGCGCAATTTAATGGGCGGACACACCAGCGCCACACCTCAGTTGGACCAGCTTGACAACAGCCGTTTCGAGCCGCTTGCGCAAAACACCGACATGGGTGGCGCCAACTTCGGCATCAGCGACACCTCTTGGGACGATGCGGGAGGCAGCGACGCGGGTGGTGGCGACTGGGACAACTGAGGTAAACACCCTCCGCATAGTGCTGACGATCAGTGATCAGCAACCCAGCATCACAACCCAGGTTGGTGCTGGACCCAGCCAAACGCGCTATTAATTGAGTTGTCGACCAGGGGTTTTAAGCTGCTCCATCAGCGCATCCGGTTGACCGCCTTGCGCCAGATGGCTTTTGTACCAGACCGTCAAAATGCTCGTCACCACCGGGCCTGGGTTTTGGCACACCTTGTCAAAATCCAGACCGTTGATGTTGCAGATCAGCTTGACCAGATCCATGTCCAGGTCGATGGCGTCGTCCGCGCAGCGCCGGAGCTTGAGATCGGCGAAGACATAGCCCTCAGGCAATTTGAGCGTCAGCAGGGAATCGGTCGGCATGGTGCATGAACAAGAGTGTTGAGGGGCATTATTTACTATAGTTTATATAGCTATAAGCCCTCATTATAAAAGGGCTACAGCCCTAAAACAGGCTATGTCTGAGTTAGCTGTTGCAGTTGCTTCGGCCACAGGGAGATCGTTCAATCCTGTCACTGGGGAACCCAAGGTTTCAACAGCTAACTGGTACATAGCCCTAAAACACGATATAAATTCAAAACAGCCAACGTAAGATATTGGCGATCAATCTCAGACCCTGGGCTGAGTTGAACCACGCACCATCAGTTCCCCACGCAGTACCACCCGGCGCACCGCGCGCTCTGGCATCACAACCCGCTCCAGCAGGAGTCTGAGCGCGGTTTGGCCAATTTCGTTGGTCGGCTGGCGAACCACGGTGATGTCTGGTGTGACCAGACTGGTCCAAGGCAGGTCGTCAAAACCTGCCACCGCGGCATCGGTGGGCACGCTCACTCCGGCGGCTTTGACCGCCTCGACAATGCCCTGCAACACCAGCCCGCTGCTGGCTACCAGCGCGTCCGGTAGCGGGTTGCGCCGCAATATGCGTGCAGCCACTTCGCGGGCCAGTTCGCTGCGCGGCGCAATAGGCTCGGCCTCGGACGTCAGACCAGCCACCGACATGGCGGCCAGGTAACCCTGGTGACGCTGCGACCCGGTGGAGCCAATGGAGCCATACAGAAACACAATACGCCTGTAACCTTGTGTGATCAGGTGTTCGGTCAGGCGGTAAGCGGCGTCAAAATTGTCCAACACCACCGCATCGGCCTCCACATCGCGCTCACAACGGTCCACCAGCACCATAGGAAACGGGTAGTTGTTCGGGCGCAAGTCCTTCAGCAGGGTCAGGGTGGGTGACAGGATGACACCGCTGACGTTTTCGTCGCGCATCATCTGCAGGTAGAACGCCTCTTTTTCAGGGTCTTCATCGGCGTTGCACAACAACACCCGCATGCGGTGCTGGTAAGCCACATCTTCCACCGCACGGCTGATTTCTGTGAAGAAGGGGTTGCGAATGTCGGACACGATCAGACCCAGCGTGTCAGTGCGGCCTGAACGCAGGCGCCGAGCGGCCAAGTCTGGCCGGTAACCCAGTGCTTTGACCGCCGTATTCACACGCTTGCGCGTTTCTTCGCTGACGCCGGACAAGCCCGAAATCACCCGGGAGACCGAAGCTGTCGACACCCCGGCCAACTTTGCCACATCCACGATTTTGACCATCACCCCTCCGAACTCGCCTTGTAATCGATTCCATTTATTGTGCATCAGTTCCTGGAAGATGGTGCAATTTCAATCCTGTGTACGTTTTGATATAGGGTAAACCCTAGTGTTTTTGAGGCGAAAAAGGGCCCAAAGTCTCTCCAATCTGGCAGACAATCATCATGTAAACGATTACATTTTTTACGAAATACCGGTGAATGCGCGACATACCAGCAAGGAGATACGGATGGAAACCATGACAACCGCCTGCGTGAAACTGAATGCCCAGGCCAACAACAAAACTGAAGCAGTGCGCCTTGCCGGGCAACTGCTGGTGGATGCGGGTTACATCGCCCCCGGTTATGTGGACAGCATGCTCAAACGCGAGGAAGTCGCCAACACCTTTTTGGGTTCCGGCGTGGCCATTCCGCACGGCATGGTGGAAGACCGGCACTTGATTCACCACACAGGTGTAGCCGTAGTGCAGTTCCGCAATGGTGTGAGCTGGAAGGATGGCGACGAAGCACAGTTGGTGGTGGCGATTGCTGCCAAGTCCGACGAGCACATTCTGTTGCTGCGTCGCCTGACCCGCTTGATGCAACGGCCGCAGAGCATCGCCAGTCTGGTGACCACGGATGACGCTCAACTGATCGTCAGCACCTTGGCTGACGAACCTGTGCCGACAGCGACACCGGTGGTCGAAGCGCCGGAATGGCCAAGTGACGCCCAATCCGACTGGACGCTGGACTACCCCAATGGCCTGCACGCCCGCCCGGCCACCCGCTGGGTCGAGACCGCCAAACGTTTTGCCTGTGAAATGCGCGTTTACAAAGCCCATGAATTTGCCGACGCCAAGGCGCTGACCGGTTTGCTGGCGCTGGGTGTGACACGTGGTGACGACCTGCGTTTTGCCGCACGCGGCCCGGATGCCCGGCGCGCGGTGGATGCGCTGCTGGATGCGGTGCATGCCCTGTCCGCCGAAGAGAAAGCAGATGCCGAACGCGCCCGGCGCAACGCCCTGGCTGCACGCCGCAGCGCACCCGACTGGTTGCCCGGCGGCAGCCCACAAGCCATTTACGGCATTGGCGCCAGCCCTGGCCTGGCAATTGGCGCTTTGGTGCGCCATGTCAGCCACCAGTTTGAGGTACACGATGTCCCGGGTGATGTGGTGGCCGATGGTGAAGCGCTGGAATCGGCCGTGTTGGCCATCAGCCAGGAACTTGAAACCCTGGAGGCCCAGACCCGCAGTCGGCTTGGCGCTACCGAGGCGGCCATTTTTGCCGCGCACCGCGAACTCATCGCTGATGCCGATTTGCTGCGTGATGCGCTGGCCAACATCCTGCGTGGCCATGGCCCGGCCTGGGCCTGGCAAAACGCCTTGCAAACCCGGGTAGAAAAGCTCCAGGGCGTGGCGGACCCGCTGCTGGCAGCGCGCGCACTGGACCTGCGCGATGTGGGTGAGCGGGTGCTGGCACGTATGCTGGGCATTGAGCGCCAGCGTCTGGTGCTCACCCAGCCCAGCATCCTGGTGGCCGAGGACCTGACCCCGTCTGACACCCTGCAGCTCGACATGGCCTTTGTGGTGGGCCTGGCCATCAGCAGCGGCGGACCGACCTCCCACACAGCAATCCTGGCACGCACACTCGGCCTGCCTGCGGTGGTGGCCACTGGCAGCGCATTGCTGGTAGCGCCTGAGGGCCAGCTCGCGGTGATCGATGGCGGTGTCGGNGCGGTTTACCTGGATGTCTCCCAGACCGACCAAGAGGCTGCTGCCACGGTGATCAAGCGCCAGTTGGNCGAACGCAATGCCTTGCGCGANAGCCGCTACCTGCCAGCCACCACCACCGACGGCCACACGGTCGAAGTGGCGGCCAATGTGGCCAATGCCAAACAGGCCAGCGTCGCCATCGAGGCTGGCGCCGAAGGTGTGGGCCTGATGCGCACCGAGTTTTTGTTTCTGGAGCGCAACAGCGCGCCGGACGAAGATGAACAGTACCGCGTCTACCGTGACATGACCGAAGCCATGGGTGGACGCACGCTGATCATCCGTGCACTGGACATTGGTGGCGACAAAAAAGTGCCCTACCTGAACCTGCCTGCGGAAGAAAACCCGTTCCTGGGTGTGCGTGGTGCGCGCTTGCTGCTGATCCGTCAGGACCTGCTCTACACCCAACTGCGTGCGCTGTACCGCGCCGCCGCCCATGGTCCGATCCGGATCATGTTCCCGATGGTGACCCACACCAGTGAAATCATCGCGCTGCGCGAGCACTGTGAGCGTGCCCGTGCCGAAGTCAACGGCCCCCAACTCAAGATTGGCATCATGGTTGAGGTGCCAGCGGTGGCCGTCATGGCCGAGAAGTTTGCACCGCTGGTGGACTTCTTCTCAGTCGGCACCAATGACCTGACCCAATACACCCTGGCGATTGACCGCCAGCATCCGGCACTGGCCGCGCAGGCGGACAGCTTGCACCCTGCCGTGCTAGACCTGATTGCCCGCACCGTCGTGGCCGCAAAAAAACACGGCACCTGGGTAGGCGTCTGTGGTGGCCTGGCGGGTGACCCGCTGGGTGCGCGCATCCTCACCGGCTTGGGGGTGGACGAACTCTCGATGAGTGCGCAGGACATCGCCTCCGTCAAAGCCACCCTGCGCGGTGACTCCTTCAGCGCCATGCAGGAGCTGGCACAACGTGCGCTGGCCGCAGGCAGTGCAGATGAGGTGCGTGCTTTATGAACCCGTCACTACACAACAGCCACCCCCGCGTGGTGTCGGTGGCGCTGAATCCGGCACTTGACCACACCATTGAAGTCGGTCAGCTGCGGGTAGGCGAGGTCAATCGCGCCTTGCGCATGCAAGTCGATGTGGGTGGCAAGGGCTTCAATGTCGCCTCCTGCCTGGCTGACTTTGGTGTGGCCACCTCGGTCACCGGTCAGATCGGCCGCGACAACGCCGCTCAGTTTGAGACCTTGTTCAACGCCAAGGGCATCGAGAACCGCTGCTTTTACCTGGATGGCCTGACCCGCATCAACACCAAGCTGGTGGACATGACCAGCGGCGACACCACCGACATCAATATGCCGGGGCCGACGCTGGAGCCCGACGCCATCCAGGCCCTGTTTGACCGGATGCTGGCGCGTATTGACGCCCTGGCCAGCCCAGGCAGCTGGGTGGTGGCCTCGGGCAGCCTGCCACCACAGTGGCCGGTCGATACCTATCAGCGCCTGATCACCCATGTGCACAGCCTGGGCGCCCGTGTCTTGCTGGACGCCAGTGGCGCCGCTCTGGCTGCCGGTGTGGCAGCTGCACCTGACATCATCAAACCCAACCGCGTCGAACTCGCCGAACTGATCGGGCAAGCGCTGACCGACACGGATTCGGTGGTTACCGCCGCCCGCGAACTGCTGGCCCGGCCCAATGGACCTGGCACCGTGGTGGTGTCAATGGGTGGCGACGGCGCGCTGTTTGTCAACCGCAAAGAAGCGCTGCTGGCGCATCCGATCCCGACGGAGCTGATCAGCACCGTGGGCGCCGGTGACGCCATGGTGGCCGGCATCGTTGCGGCCCAAATTGCTGGCATGGCGTTAGCCGACTGCGCCCGCCTGGCAACCGCGTTTTCAGCCGGCAAACTGGCGCGGCTGGGACCCCACCTGCCCGCTCCTGACACCGTGCGGGCGCTGGCCCAAATGGTCCACATCAGTTCATTCAGCTGACCCAGCTGTCTCCCCCTTCCCAAACTGACCCAAGGAAACAAACCATGTCAAAAATAGTCGCCGTGACTGCATGCCCGACCGGCATCGCTCACACCATCATGGCCGCCGAGGCCTTGCAACAAGCTGCTGACCGCACCGGTCACAGTATTCAAGTCGAAACACAAGGCTCTGCCGGTGCCCGCAACACCCTCAGCGCCGCCGACATTGCCGCCGCCGACGCGGTGATCATTGCCGCCGACACCCGCGTCGACACCGCACGTTTTGCTGGCAAATACATGTTGGAAGTCAGCACCGTCGCGGCCATCCGTGATGCCGAGTCGGTGATTCGCCATGCGCTGGGCCAAGTGGTAGCGGGCACACCGTCTGCGGTGGCTCCTGTTGCCGCCGCTGCCGTGCCAGCACGCGACCCAAGCCTGCCTCAGATTGTGGCCATCACCTCGTGCCCAACCGGCATCGCCCACACCTTCATGGCAGCCGAAGGTCTGGAGAGTGGCGCCAAGGCCAACAACTACACCATCAAGGTTGAGACTCAAGGCTCGGTCGGTGCCCAAAACACCCTCACAGAGGCCGAAATTGCCAATGCCGAGATTGTGCTGATTGCCGCCGACACCAATGTCGACATGAGCCGCTTTGCTGGCAAACGTGTCTACGACACCAGCACCAACGCCGCCATCAAGGACGGCGCTCAGGTGGTGCGTACCGCTTGGCAAGAGGCCAAAGCCGCCGCTCCTGCCGCTGGTACAAGCTATGCTGATCAGGTGAAAGCCGCCAAGGCACAACAAAGCGCCAGCCGCACCGGCGCTTACAAGCACCTGATGACCGGTGTTTCCTACATGATCCCGTTTGTGGTGGCCGGTGGCTTGCTGATTGCGCTGGGCTTTGCACTCGGCGGCATTTATGTTTACGAAGATGCCAACAAGGGCACGCTGGGCTGGACCCTGTTCACGATTGGTGCCAAGAGCGGTTTTGCACTGATGGTGCCCATTTTGGCGGGCTTCATCGCCCACTCGATTGCAGATCGACCCGGTCTGGCACCGGGCATGATCGGCGGCATGATTGCGGGCTCCATCGGCGCTGGTTTTATTGGTGGTATTGCCGCAGGTTTCCTGGCCGGTTACACCGTCAAGTTCCTTAACGACAAAATCCAGCTCGGACGCAATCTGGACGGCCTGAAACCCGTGCTGATTCTGCCCTTGGTCGGCACTGCCATCGTTGGCCTGTTGATGTATTACGTCCTGGGCGGACCGGTTGCCACCGCGCTGGCTGCCATCACTGGCTGGCTCAAAGGCCTGCAAGGCTCCAACGCCATCTTCTTGGGTCTGCTGCTGGGTTCGATGATGGCTTTTGACATGGGTGGCCCGGTCAACAAAGCTGCCTACGCTTTTGCCACTGGCCTGATCGCCAGCGAGGTTTATGCTCCAATGGCCGCCGTGATGGCTGCCGGTATGACACCGCCCCTGGCGCTGGCGCTGGCCACCGTGGTGTTCAAGAACCGTTTCACTGCTGACGAACGTGAAGCAGGCAAAGCCACCGCCGTGCTGGGCATCTCGTTCATCACCGAAGGGGCGATTCCCTTTGCCGCCAAAGACCCGCTGCGCGTGATCCCGGCGCTGATGATTGGCTCGGCTGTGGCCGGTGCCCTGTCGATGGTGATGGGCGCTGAATTGCGCGTGCCCCACGGTGGTGTGTTTGTGCTGCCTATTCCCAATGCGGTGACCCATCTGGGTGCCTACCTGATCGCCATCGTGGCCGGTACCGTGGTCAGCGCCCTGGCCCTGGCTGCGCTGAAGAAACCGCTGGTGTCTAACGCCGCCTAACAGCTCAGCTCACAACAACAAGGCCCCGAGGCGCTGCAGCGCCTCGGGGCCTTGCTTTTTTGGTTGTGCGCGTGTTGTGCCGGCTCACGCCTCTGGTGGGTAAGCGCTCAACACCCGCTGCGCAACCAGGTCCAGCGCGGGTTTGACATTGCCTTGTTTATCGGTCCAGGCCTTGGGCGTCAGGTTGCCCGACAAAGCCACCGAGTCACCATCACGCAGCGCCAGCAAGTCGCCGCAGCAGGCGGTCTCAAAAGCAATCACGTTGACGATCAGGTGCTCGCCATCTCCGGCCTGCGCGCGTACCTTGACCACCACATACCGGCTCTCCCCCTTGCCCAGACGCTGCTCCGGGTCACCCAACAACTTGCCTGCGATCAAACCATCAATCATGTGTAGCCACCTCACACCGTTCAAAAGAGGTGGATGGTAGCCCTTGAGTGGATGGCCTAGACCACACGGCAGTGGTTTCCCGCAACCCTTGTCGCTCACAGAGAGCTTTACCTGACTCAACTACACACCTACCAGGGCTTTACCTGACTCACCTATAGTGTCACTGACACCTCGCCCACTGCATCACACCCATGCGCCTCTGGCAACAACCCATCTCCGTCGCAGCCATCACCGCCCTGAGCGCCAACACGGCGGTCAGCCACTTAGGCATTGAATTCCTGGAAGTGGGCGACGACTTCATCAGCGCCCGAGTGCCAGTGGATGCCCGTACACGCCAGCCGTTTGACCTGTTGCATGGTGGTGTCAGTGTCATGCTGGCCGAAACTCTGGGCTCGGTGGCGGCCAACCACGCCTGCCCAGTCGGCCATCAGGCGGTGGGGCTGGACATCAACGCCAACCACCTGCGTGGTGTCAAAAGCGGCTGGGTCACGGGCATAGCGCGCCCGATACACATTGGCTTCAGCACCCAGGTCTGGCAGATTGAGCTGCGCAACGATGCGGGTGAGCTGAGCTGTATCTCTCGCCTCACCATGGCGGTGCTGGTGCCGAAGTAGTTTTATACTGATTTGAGGAATGATTTCGTTTTTTCAGGTCCAAAAGAGACGACATGACCCCGTCCATCGGCACCCGTGCCCTGGTGTCGATGGCATGGATGGCAACAGTCGTCAGCGAACAAGCCCGATGCATCGGCTGGTGACGGCTCAAACCGTGAGCCGGTCGCGAACAATTGCTCGGTCGATGGTCACAACCAATTGGAGCAAGCCTTGAAAATAGTCACTATTGAGCACACCGAGTTGGCCTATTACGCTGACTTTGGTGTCTATCTGCTAACGCTACTTCTGCTGCCAGGTCTGTTGCTGCACTACACACCAACGGCACTGCGATGGGAGTTACCTGTGGCAGCGTTGGCAGGTCTGGTGATGTGGAGCTTGATTGAATACGCCATGCACCGGCTTGTTTTTCATGGTTTGGAGCCCTTCCGAAGCATGCACGCACAACACCATCAACGGCCCTTGGCGCTGATCGCCACACCAACGATTGTCAGCTTGGGCCTGATTGCTGTGCTGGTCTGGTTGCCTGCGAGCTTGCTCGTCGGTGTGTGGTTGGGCAGTGGTGTCACGCTGGGGGTGACCATGGGCTATTTTGCTTACGGGGTGGTTCACCACGGCGTGCATCACTGGCGCGCCAACAATGCCTGGCTTCGCCAACGCAAACGTCAACACGCCATCCACCACCACCATTCGCAGGTCAACTACGGCGTCACAACGCTGTGGTGGGACCGTGTGTTTGGCAGCTGCAAGCCACCCCTTGACCACCAGGAATAACGCCGACACAAACGTCGAGAGAAAAATAGATATTTTGTGCCTCTAGCCCTTATAAATAAAGGGCTAGTAGCTACAAATACCATATCAACTCAGCAGCGTTTGTGCCACCGGCTCACGGCCGCACCCTGATGCCAACACCTCAGGCCAGATCGAAGCGGTCGGCGTTCATGACCTTGGTCCAGGCAGCAACAAAATCCTGCACAAACTTGGCCTGGTTGTCATCCTGCGCGTAGACCTCGGCATAGGCCCGCAGGATCGCATTGGAGCCAAACACCAGGTCCACCCGAGTGGCGGTCCACTTGGCTGTGCCGGTCTTGCGGTCCACGATCTGGTAGGAGTTGCGCCCGGTGGGCTTCCAGCTGTAGGCCATGTCGGTCAGGTTCACGAAAAAGTCGTTGCTCAACACACCCACACGCTCGGTGAACACACCGTGTTGGCTGCCACCGTGGTTGGTGCCCAGAACCCGCAGGCCACCAACCAATGCCGTCATCTCGTGCGCGGTCAGACCCATCAGCTGGGTGCGGTCCAGCAGCAGCTCTTCCGGCTTGACCGCGAAGTTCTGTTTGAGCCAGTTGCGGAAACCGTCGTGCAGCGGCTCCAGCGGCTCGAAAGACTCGACGTCCGTCAACGCCTGGGTTGTGTCGCCGCGGCCCGGAGCAAACGGTACGGTCACCTCAAACCCCGCCGCTTTGGCCGCCTGCTCGATGCCGGTGTTACCTGCCAGCACAATCACGTCGGCCAGACTGGCACCACTCTCCTGCGCAATGCCTTCCAGCACCGCCAGTACTTTGGCCAGACGCGCTGGCTCGTTACCTTCCCAGTCTTTTTGCGGCGCCAGGCGGATGCGCGCGCCATTGGCGCCACCACGTTTGTCCGAGCCGCGGAAGGTGCGGGCGCTGTCCCAGGCAGTGCTCACCCGGTCGCTGATGGACAGGCCGCTGGCCATGATCTTGGCCTTGATCGCTGCCACGTCGTAGTTGGTGGCGCCGGTTGGTACGGGGTCTTGCCAGATCAGGTCCTCAGCGGGCACATCGGGGCCGATATAACGAGCCTTCGGGCCCATGTCGCGGTGGGTCAGCTTGAACCAGGCACGGGCGAAGGTGTCCGAGAAATAGGCTTGATCTTTGGCGAAGCGCTCCGCAATGACCCGGTAGGCCGGGTCCATCTTCAGCGCCATGTCAGCATCGGTCATCATCGGGTTACAGCGGATGCTGGGGTCTTCCACATCCACCGGTCGGTCTTCTTCACGAATGCTCACCGGCGCCCACTGCCAGGCACCGGCCGGGCTCTTCTTGAGCTCCCAGTCGTGGTTGAGCAACATCTGGAAGTAGCCGTTGTCCCACTGCGTCGGGTGGGTCGTCCAGGCACCTTCGATGCCGCTGGTCACGGTGTCGCGTCCAATGCCACGGCTGGTGTGGTTGACCCAGCCCAGGCCTTGTTCATCCACGTCAGCACCTTCTGGCGCCGGGCCCAGATTGGCCGCGCTGCCATTGCCGTGCGCCTTGCCCACGGTATGACCACCGGCGGTCAGGGCCACGGTTTCCTCGTCGTTCATGGCCATGCGCAAAAAGGTGACACGCATGTCCTGGGCGGTCTTGAGCGGGTCGGGGTTGCCATCGACGCCTTCGGGGTTCACGTAGATCAGGCCCATCATCACCGCAGCCAGCGGGTTCTCCAGATCACGCTCGCCGGAGTAGCGGCTGCCCGCGCTGCCGCTGGGCGCCAGCCATTCTTTCTCAGCACCCCAGTAGGTGTCTTGCTCAGGGTGCCAGATGTCTTCTCGGCCAAAGGCGAAACCGAAGGTTTTGAGCCCCATCGATTCATAAGCCACCGTGCCTGCCAGCAGGATCAGGTCGGCCCAGCTGAGCTTGTTGCCGTATTTCTTTTTGATGGGCCACAGTAGGCGGCGTGCCTTGTCCAGGTTGCCGTTGTCGGGCCAGGAGTTCAGCGGCGCAAAACGCTGGTTGCCGTGACCACCACCGCCCCGGCCATCAGCGGTGCGGTAGGAGCCTGCCGAGTGCCAGGCCATACGGATCATCAAACCGCCGTAATGGCCCCAGTCGGCCGGCCACCAGTCCTGGCTGTCGGTCATGAAGGCGTGCAGGTCGGCTTTGAGCGCTGCCACGTCGAGCTTTTTGACTTCTTCGCGGTAGTTGAAAGCCTGACCCATCGGGTTGGTTTTGCTGTCGTGCTGGTGCAGGATGTCCAGGTTCAGCGCGTTGGGCCACCAGGCCATGGTGGACTGGCCGGTGGCGGTGTTGCCGCCGTGCATCACAGGGCATTGGCCAGCAGGGTTGGGGGGGGTTGTGCTCATCGTTTTCTCCTTGGGTGGGTGGGTAACTCAGGTTTACCAGGGTCACCGTCAGTGTAGAGACGCACGGGGCTTGTTGCCATCGTTTTTCCAAATCATCGCCATAGGAAAATCTGGCAGCCACCAGCCTGAATCGACTGTCAACCCACTGGCCGGGTTAACAAATGGACCGATCTATCCGGCGAAAGCGTAACCCGACTTGCTGCGTTTGGCCTTGAACATGGCGTGGTCGGCGCTCTTGATCAGGGCCTGGGCCGAGCCGCCATTTTTAGGGTAAATCGCAATGCCGACACTGGCCTGAATACGCAGTGTGCCCACCGCCAGCTGGCAGGGAGTTTGAATGGCATGGATGATTTTTTGTGCCACCCGCACCACGTCGCGCAGGTCGGCAAACTCGGCCAGCAGGTAGACAAACTCGTCACCTCCCAGGCGGCAGACGGTGTCGGCCTGGCGCGTGGTTTCCTTCAAACGGTCCGCGATGGTCTGCAGCACGGCATCACCCACGTCGTGCCCGTAGACATCATTGACTTGTTTGAACTCATCCAAATCCAAAAACATCACGGCCAGCGCCCGGTCATAACGTTTGGCTTGTGCCAAGCCCAGTGTCAGCCGGTTCTCAAACAAGGAGCGGTTCGGCAGGCCGGTCAGCGGATCGTGCAGGGAGGCATGGCGCGCAGCGGCTTCTTCCAAAATCACGGAGGCCAGTTGCTCCTCCAGGTCGTAGCGCGATTGCAGTTCGGTCTCGAGCGCCTCGTTCATCAGCGCCAGCTTGTCGGTCGCGTCTTGTACTTTGCTTTCCAGAATCTCGCTGTGCTGGATAGCGGTGTCAATGCTGGACTGCCGATTTTGTGGCGTGACTTCCTGCTTGAGCACCAGATTCACTGACGACAGCCCCTCGGCGAACTCCTCGATCAACGTCTTCACGTCCCCGGCGTGCCCCAACAGTTGCGTAAGCGATTCAAGCTGCTTGGCGGCGGCTGGAAGTGGTTTCTGCGGTCGGCGGGAAGGCATGGATGTAGCAGCGGGTTGCTGTCTGGTAAAGCGGCCAAAGCGCGGATGGTAATGAGCACCAGGTGATTTGTTTGTGCGCTGACACACGCTGCGGGCCGCATGCTGATCTCCACCCAAAAATACTGTTGAAAGTGTTGCTGCCACTTCGCTTGGCTCCAACCTCGCGCAGCTCCGGGGGCATGGCGTTGGAGACAAGGTCAGTGCTTGCCTAGGTTGGGCGTCAAATCTCGGCGAGAACCATAAGCATTGGCATACACCCAGGTGAATTCGGCACCAATGAGGAAAATCTGCGCCGAGTAATAGACCCAGAGCAACACCACCACCAGCGAGCCAGCCGCACCAAACCCCGAAATCACCCCGCTGCGCCCGATGTACAAACCAATCAAAAACTTGCCAAAGGTGAACAAGGTGGCGGTGAACACCGCACCGGTCCAGACGTCTCGCCACTGCACCTGCGCCCGCGGCATGACCTTGTAGATCAGCGCAAACATGGTCATCACCAGCAAAAAGCTACTGATGGCGTTGACCAGAGCCGCCAGCGCCAGCCAGTCACCAAACACCGGCTGCAGCCAGCTGCCCATGATGCCCAGCACCGCACCCGCCACCAGCGACACCGTCAGCAGGAAACCAATCGCCAAAATCATGCCAAAGGACAACAAACGCGAGCGCACCAAAGCCAGCCAGCCCCGGCTGGGCTGCTGCGCCGCCACGCGCCAGATGCGGTCCAGCGCGTCCTGCAATTCGGCAAACACCGAGGTGGCGCCGACAAACAACATCAGCAGGCCGAGCACGGTGGCAAACGAGCCTTCCAGCGGTTTGTCCATGCTGGCCAGCAAGTCCTGCACGGCTTTGGCACCGGCATCACCCATCAAGCTGCTGAGCTGGTGCGCAATCTCACCACGCGCCGCGTCCTCGCCAAACACCAGGCCTGCCACCGAGATCACGATCAATAACAACGGTGCCAGCGAAAACAAGGTGTAGTAGGCCAGTGCGGCCCCCATGCTGGGCGCGTAATCGGCCAACCAGGACTGTCCGGTCTGTCTCAGCAGACACCAGAAGACTCGGATATCCCAAGGCACCTCAGACCATCCTGTGCTTCAAGCCGGACACCTGGACTGGGCATGGCTGGTTGGCAAACATGACATGCACACCCCTGGGCAACAAAGAAGGCACCGAGTATTCACAACTGGCATCGGGCTGGCTGTTCGCCAGCGCACACAGATGAGGTATTTCGGGCGTTGAGCATGTTTTGCAAGACCGCGGACAACGATGAAGCGCACCGCAGCGACTCACTCAGAGTTAGCCCATGGTGCGCCAAGTCATTACCTAATGGCGTGTTGTCACACAATTGATCGCTGCCCAAGTCGTGGTGGGATAGCTGTACCCCAAAGAATCAAGCCACGGGTACGATGCGCAACAGATTAGGACAAAACGGTCTTGATGGCACAGATTGTTCTGACAATGAAACGATCTACCAAGTTGGAATAGATGGCGTGCAAAGCTTGGTGAGCCGCGAACGGCCCACCTGGAACTGCACCAAGAAAGGCGCTGCGCGCACCAATAGGATCAGCGTTGGAAGTAGCTCTTGATTTGTTCGAAAGATGCACCGTTTGCCAGCGCTAGCGTTAACAACCAGCGGGACTTGGAGGCACTGTAAATGCCTGAGCCGATGCCTTCAGTCTTCGGCGTCACATAACCAGAGTTTGTCCGCGTAGCGCGTACGACGGGGAAACCTTGTTTGTCGAGTTCGGCTATGCGCTTTTTCACGGCGGAATTCACCGAACCATTGCCAGAGCCATCGATCACAATGCCCTTGGCACCGTCTTTGATGGCCGCGTCAATCAGTGCGGCGTCTTGGTCTTGGTAGGCATACAAGATAACGACTTTGGGCAACGAAGTCAGCGCACTGACATCAAAAAAGAGTTTGCCGACGGGTGTTGCGGGGCTGTACCAGAACTTTGGTGTCACCCCGACGAAAGCGCCCAAGAAGCCCTGTTCTGACGACTGAAAGGTGTCGAGCGCTGTACTGTTTGTCTTGATGGTGTAAAAAGCAGAGCCGATTCTGTCGTTGAGCGCAATCAACGTACCGCGATTCATGGCATCCTTGCTCGCAGCTAAGGTGACCGCGTTCAGTAGATTCATGGGGCCATCTGCACTGATCGCGGTTGCTGGGCGCATCGCGCCAACCACGACCACGGGCTTCGAACTCTTGACCGTCATATCCAAGAAAAAGGCCGATTCGGCCAGCGTGTCAGTGCCATGCGTCACAACCACCCCCTGCGTATCCGGCTCAGCGAGTTTCGCGTTAATTGCCTTGGCGAGTTTGAGTAGAACTTCTGAGTTGACGTCGCTGCTGCCAACATTGGCTATTTGCTCACCACTGACGTTGGCAACCTTCTTCATCTCCGGCACGGCGGATATCAGCGTCTCGATGCCAATAGAGCCGGCCTTGTAGTTGGTGGTGTCGGTGTTACTGACCGAACTGCCTGCAATGGTGCCGCCGGTTGCATAAATGGTCACGCCAGGCAATGCTGGCGTTTGTGCGTGCGCTAGTGCTGCGGATAACAAAGCTGCAGCGAGTAGGGAGGATGTGAAGATGTTTTTCATGAAAGCGAGGTAATGGAATGTTATTTCTACGGCCAGTGTGGACAACGTGTTTCGTTGACATAAATCAAGGCAAGCACAAACCATACCGACTAGGCAAAAGATAGGGGGCGCTTTCGAGCCCCGACTAACGAATGGAACCCTCTGCGCGCGTCTTTCATCAGGGTTCGCAGCAAGCCATACAGCTTTGAATGACCGTTTGTAGCTTCGCCGTCCACATGCCTTTTACAGAACGGATAACGCCAGGGATCACGGGTGACGCGGAGGTCGACAGGAAGCCCTTGTAGTAGAGCTAACCGGCGTTGCGCGGCTTTGTCGCGCAGCGTTCAGCGACTGAAAGGAGCGAGGTTGAGCGCCGGGTTATGCAGCATGGAGGCGCTCAACTGATGTCTGTGATTTTCGAGATAACTCCGTCTTGGAACTCGAATTCGGAACGGCCGGAGAGGTTTAAGACTTGCCCTTTCTTCAGGCCGTTTGGCAGATCGTCGGCAACGACGGCGCGAAAAGCGATAGTGGCAACCGCCACAGAGCCCTGAAGCTCGAAGGACTCAATTTTCTGATGCCGTTCCGAGAACAGCAATAACGACTGCTGAGCAAGGGTCCTAAGTTCCGCGACCCCGTTTGTGCATGCGTTCACGACATCAGCAGAAATGTTCTTGAACTCAACCTGCGGATGAACACTCATGAGCATGTCGTCAATGTTCTTACGGTTGTAGGCGTCGATGTAGTGGCAGACGAGTGCACGAATATCAGTGGGACTCAATTGGTACCTCCGTGAAAAGCTGCATGACGTAATGTCCAGAGCAGATAAAAGTGCTCTACAAGTTGGAAGCTCTCCATAAGTCGGCCATCAAATCGTCCTGAAAGTGGTTTGCCGTCACATTTTTATTGCTATCCGACTTTGTTAAAAGGATATCGATATTCTGGCGGACC
>WSSedL1CaDRAFT_10000794_pt1 | contig 20779 bp, 13 predicted proteins | sample WetSurSL1Cattail_FD_9464 | JGI IMG/M metagenome (IMG submission 9464)
AAAGAAAATAAGAGGATAGTTGCAAAAATCTTGCATGTTGAAAAACTAAATGTAATTATATTGAATTTACATATAATGAGTTAGTCGTTTTTCAGCAGACCCTATGTATGCCTGATGAATTTCCAGATTTATATACCACAAATAGGGTATATAAAATGCCTAACGAATGGTATTTCAAAATGATGTGCCGATGTCGATCTTTGTATGAGTAATTTCAACTAGTTTTGTATTTCCTTCGGACAGTTCCTTGTTTTAGACAACAAAGCTTGTCGGTTTCAGAGATATCAGATATGAAATAAACATCTAAACTGGAGTTTAAACCAAAGATTCAGTTTGTAACAAATAAAAAAAATAAACCGATGAAGCCAACAGTCTCAGCTATTATCCGGGAAAATATTCCTCTTTTGACAAATGACAGTGCAGTGGAATATAAATATATACCATTGCACAATAAACCTCTACCATCGTTGAAGAAATTATCGCAGGTGGTAGATTTATTTAGGTCGATTATTTTTCCCGGATATTATGGCGACACGGTAACCGACAATGATACGCTGGCTTACCACATGGGGGTCAATCTTGAACGGTTGTATAACTTACTTCGGGATCAGGTTCAGAATGGTTTGTGTTTTAATGCCACCGAAGACCAATGTATTGAATCGGAAAAGCTGGCTCCCGAAATTGCTAAATCATTAATCAATAAACTCCCCGACTTGAAACGTATTGTTTCCACAGATATTAAGGCAACTTACGATAGTGATCCGGCAGCCAAGAGTTATGGCGAGGTAATTTTTTGTTATCCTACCATTCGTGCCGTATTTAATTATCGTATAGCTCATGAGTTGTTGAAACTCGGAGTGCCTGTTATTCCGAGGGTAATTACCGAGCTGGCACATTCCGAAACCGGTATCGATATTCATCCGGGAGCTAAGATAGGTGAGTATTTCAGCATCGATCATGGCACCGGGGTCGTAATCGGTGAAACTACTGTGATCGGAAATCATGTTAGGTTGTATCAGGGTGTGACACTCGGAGCTAAACGTTTTACTCTGGGCGAAGACGGTAATCCGCTGAATGTGCCCCGGCATCCTATTCTGGAAGATAATGTGGTGGTTTATGCCAATGCTAATATTTTGGGACGCATAACTATCGGGCGCGATTCTATCATAGGCGGTAACGTATGGCTTACGGCCAGTGTACCTGCCGGTTCACGTATTTTGCAGCAAAAAGCCATCGTCAGTTCGTTTTACGATGGGTTGGGAATCTAAATAATTATAAATGATAAACGGTTAATGATAAGTGATTAATGATAAGTGATTAATTATAAGTGATAAACATAAAAACAGTTAATCGTCAATTATAACTTAAAGGCTTGTCGCAAACCAGGGTTGTTACATCAAGTTATCTAACTAAGCAGTATGAGTGTAGAAATTATTGTCAGAACAAATTCCATGGCGTATGCCCGGGAGTTTAAACGTATTAATGAAGACTGGATCTCTTCTAACTTTTGGTTAGAAGATTCGGATATACAAGTTTTGAGTGATCCACAGACTTATATCTTAAACAAAGGAGGCAATGTGTTTATTGCTCTTTTAAATGGTGAACCGGTGGGGACTTGTGCTTTGTTGATGAAAGATATTTCTACCTGTGAGTTAGCAAAGATGGCTGTCGATACCAAAGCCAGAGGTCGCGGAATTGGTTTCCAGCTTGGTTCTGCACTGATCGAAAAAGCCCTTCAACGTGGTTTTACACGTATAGTTCTGGAGGGAAATACCAAAATGGCCGCATCTGTTTCGTTGTATCGTAAACTGGGATTTAAAGAAGTTCCGCTTGCAGAACTCGATCATAAACAAGCCATCCATAAACGTTGTAATATCTTTATGGAACTGAGATTAAATCCGTTTATTCAGCCTGAATATTTTATTTGAATTTTCATTCATGTATTACTGCACTTAAATTCTTTTTGTCCGATAGAATTTTTTGAAAGGAGTAAGTTTAGGTAATAGAAGCACTATAATGTCGTATTTTTCAGTAAGAAATACGACATTATAGTGTTTTGCTTATTTGGAGTGTATTGAAGAGTAATAGTTTAATTGATTTCCAATAAAGTCATGTCTTATATTTAGATTCATGTGAAAGCAAGCTTATTGAATCTGAATGCTTATTTTTTCGGTCAGGTCCGTATAGCCCACCTTCTCCGACAGTTTTTATTGAGTAGATTTCCGGCAATTATTGCGGAAAGCCACGCGGCCGTGAGAAAAAGCCGCGTGGCCGTGAAGGAAAGCCGCGTGGCCGTGAAGGAAAGCCGCGTGGCCGTGAAGAAAAGCCACGCGGCCGTGAGAAAAAGCCACGCGGCCGTGAAGAAAAGCCACGCGGCTGTCGAGGAAAGCCACGCGGCCGATGAGAAAAAATACAGATCATTGTATGTATTACTTGAAGTTTACAAAACATGCCCTAAAATACCTTATTCTTATTACTCATTATACCTATTTGTAGGTATTGCGTCGGTATCCTGTTAACTGTAATTTTGCAAAAGCAACTTTCTTTTGTACATAATTAAACTGTTAGTATATGATTGAAATTTTTACTATAATGTTTCTTCTTCTTATTTTGTGTCCTACCGCAGCCTTTAGTGCTGCATCACAAAGTCCTTTTTGGCTTAGTGCCCGGAATGCTGATCCTAGAGCTCAACGTAGTTATATGTTATAACTTATAGTTTTTGCTGTTAGAATATATAGCTGCATAACTGAACTTTAACCGGATCAGAATCCGACTAATAAAGTCGGCCTTCGTATATTACAATGAAAAGTTGTCCGGCCTGAGGAATAAATCTTATTTCAATGGTGACTGCAACGGGAATAATAGCTGATAATTTTTTTTATTTATTCATGAAGTATCTCCAACCCGATATCATTGCTTTTGTATTGCTGATGACATCTGCTCTAACGTTTGCGCAGAATCACAGAGTGAGTGGTGTGGTTAAAGACCGGAATACATTTGTGCCCACAGAGTTGGCAACCATTTATATTCCGGAGTTGGCGCAGGGTACTTTTACCGATGCTCAGGGAGGGTTTGAAATTAAAAATGTTCCTTCGGGTAGCTATCATTTGCGGGTTACTTATCTGGGCTACGAAGCGGTGGATACTCTTATCCGGGTAGATCGCTCATTAAAGACAGTGATCTTTATTACCAAAACTTCTTTGCAACTGAAAGAAGTGAATGTGATGGCACGCGAAAAGAAACAATCGTCTACTACGTCCACCATCAGGTTGGCGGCTATAGAACATTTGCAACCATCAAGTATGGCCGATGTATTACAACTTTTGCCCGGTGGATTGTTGTCCGACTCAAAACTGAATGTTGCCAATCAGGTTTCTATGCGTCAGGCGGGTTCCGATGCTAATACAGCTTTGGGAACAGCCATTGTGGTAGACGGAGTTCCACTGTCGAACGATTACAATATGCAGTCTTTTTACGGAACATCTTCGTCGGAAACCGGAAGTAGCAAGAGTACGGTGAACGGGGGAGTGGATCTGCGTCAGTTATCTACCGATCATGTGGATGAAGTAGAGATTATCCGGGGTATTCCTTCGGTTAAATATGGTGATCTGACAAGTGGTGCCATCATTGTGAAATCAAAAAAGGGCGAAACTCCTCTTACCATTCGGGTGAAGGCAGACCCGCTGAATAAGTTGGTTTATGTAGGAAAAGGTTACAGGTTACCCAACGATGGCGGAACGCTGAACTTCGGCATTGATTATACCAATTATGTGGCCGATCAACGAAGTCCGTTTGATAAATATCAACGTATCACTTCTAATCTGAATTATGAGAAGTTGTTTAATAAGGTGTTCATGTCTACTACTCAACTGGCCTTTACAGGAACAATAGATAAACAGACTACCGATCCGGATATTATGAATAAAGAAGATAGTTATAAATCGGATTATAAAAGTTTCAGGTTTAGCAATGCGGGTGTGTGGAACATCAACAAGGGAATGGTTTATAAACTGGAATACACGCTTTCGGCTAATTACGCGCAGGATGTGTTGAAACGTACCAAAACAGTGACGCTGAATTCGCCCATGGGTATGACCTTGAGTAATACCGAAGGCGAATCGGTTGGTTTTTATTTGCCTTCGGAATATTTGTCGACCTATAAAGTGGATGGAAAACCGTTTAATTTTTATTCGCAACTTACTACTTATCTGCATCCCCGGCTGGGAAATACCTTTAATAATGTATTGTTGGGCGGAGAATTCAGGCTGGATAAAAATTTTGGAGATGGTAGTATTTATGATCTGACTCGACCGCCTTATCCCACCCAAAGTTCTTCGAGCCGTCCGCGGGCACCCAAAGATATTCCGTCTTTGCAGAAACTGACTGTCTTTGCCGAAGATAATTTTAGTGCCAATGTCGGGACTGGAAAACTGGGAATTACGGCCGGAGTACGTGCTACTACGCTGGAAAACCTGTCGGCACAATATGCTATGTATCATAAGCTGTATGTAGAGCCGCGGTTGAACCTGAATTATCAGTTGGCTGCTTTTCAGTTTTTAGAACATCCGCTTGAGATAGGACTGAAAGCCGGCGTGGGTGATCAGCTGAAGTTTCCTACGGCTTCGCAGCTTTATCCCGAAAAAGCATATTATGATATTTCGGAGTTGAATTATTATTCTACTTCGAACGAGAGCAATCGCCTGGTTTATTTTCAGACCACTATCAAAGATCGTACAAACTATCAGCTCACTCCGGCACGTAACCGAAAGTTAGAAGCGGGGTTTGATTTTAATTACAGGGATGTTTCTTTAAGCGTCACAGCTTTCAGAGAAACGGAAAATAATGGTTTTGAAGAGCAAATTCTTTATTTTCCTCAGACTTATAAATTATATGATACCAATTCATACACGGGAACAGCTACACCTACAATTAATGATTTTACATACACGAATAAATCGATGTTTCTCTCTTATTCCACAACAACCAATGCGGCAAAGGTGGTAAAAGAGGGAGTTGAATATCAGTTTTCTACTAAGGAAATAAAACTGATCAATACTGAAATTGTAGTTAACGGAGCCTGGTTTCGGACTCATTATGACATAAGCCAGCCACGCTACGAGTATCCCAATATTGTAACAAATGGCGACTATTATCCTTATGTGGCAGTATTTAATGCCGGAAATGACAGTAAAGTGCAAGAGCAGTTTAATACTACTTTGTTCTTCAATACTCATTTCCCCAAACAGCGCTTACTTTTTTCTACTTCCATCCAGTCTGTTTGGTATACTTCTTACAAAATGGATGAATATAGTGGTATTCCCGATTCATACATCGATTTAAATGGTGTAACACATGCTTTTACCGATGTAGAAAAGCAAAGTGCTGCTTTTAAGTCATTGATAAATACTTTTTCTTCGGTTTATTTTAATACCGAGAGTACACCTGTGTCGCTGGAGGTAAATCTGAAGGTGACAAAAGAGATTGGAAATAATTTGAAACTTTCATTTTTTATAAACCGTATTCTGGACTATAATCCCCGCTATACCACTCGTTTCGGGGTTTCGACGCAAAAGTGGGTAACTCCGTTTATGGGAGCCGAATTTCAGATTAAATTGTGAAACTAAGTAGTTACAAGTAAATGACTACGGGTTATAAGGGTGTTCATCTGCATTTTGCTTTTGGGCAAAAACAGATCATTAAATATTATTTATATCATCATCATTTAAAAATTTGTATTTATGCAACTCAATTCTTTTAAAGTAATTATTCTATCGTTTTTTGTAGTGCTGCTGGCCGGCTGCAAATCAAACGAAGTGCTGCACACCAATGTTACTGTGGCTATTTCATTGCCCGATGCAGCTGTTCAGGCGGGTAAAGCTGGCTATGCTGTGAAGTTAACCAATAATGCTACAGCCAATTCGCAAGTACTTACAACCGACACTGTCGGTACGGTAACTGTTTCGGTAGAAGAAGGCGTATATAATGTGGAAGTTACCGGGCAGAAAACACTGACAACAACTGTTGCCGGCACTACTGCTCAGCAAAGCTATACGCAAACGGTGGATATTCGGGGTTTACTCGAAAAATCGCTGGTTACGGGCAGTGAGTTGAAACTGACCGTTCCATTGCAAATAGCGCAAAAAGGAAATGGTTTTGTCATTCAGGAAGTGTATTTCACAGGCAGTACAACACCGGCTAAGGGCAGTTATTATCAGGATCAATATATCGAGGTCTATAATAATTCCGATTCGGTACTTTATGCCGATGGCCTCTCGGTGGTGGAAGCAAATCATTTAAGTAATAGTGCTGTGGCAGAATATGCCGATTATCCCAACGATTTGATTGTGGATGCTGTATACACCATTCCGGGTGATGGAAAAACCTATCCCGTACAACCGGGCAAGAGTGTTGTAATTGCTTCGCTGGGTATTGACCATAAAACAGCTAATGCCAACTCGCCGGTTGATTTGTCAAAAGCCGATTTTGAGTGGTATGATGGAGGCAAAGATGTAGATGTGCCCGAAGTACCTAATATGATCCGCAATTTCTGTTATTCCAATACTATCTGGACCTTGCATACCAGAGGATATCGGGCGTATGCCATTTTCAAAGCTTCGGGTAGTTATACCGATTTTCTGGCGCAGAACAGTGTGGGTATACTTACTGCTTCAGGTAGTACGGTAACTCGTATAAAAGTAGCCAACTCTTTAATTATAGACGGAGTAGAACTCGGCACTGCCGGCACTATAGGTTCTAAATCGCTCTCATCGGCTATTGACGTAAGTTATACTTATTGCGATGGGGCGTATATTGGTAAAAGTGTGCGTCGGAAAGTGCTGAAAACCGTAAATGGAAGAGCTGTATTGCAGGATACCAATAATTCGGCTTCGGACTTTATACCAAACGCAACCCCTAAGCCCTGGGAAGTAGAATAATAAAAAAACAGGAATATCTGCTTTGTTAGCTAAAATAATATCGATAGATATTATCTTTTGTGTGCTTCAAAAATAATTCAGCACAAAAGCCACAAAAGGAACATAAAAGCAGGAAATCAAAAATTCGGAACTATCTATCGTTTGCATTTTCAAGTAAACAAAAGCTAAGTTTTTATTTTATAAAAACTTTTGTGATTCTTTTGTGCCTTTTGTGGTGTCTCCTTTTGATTGGGTGAAATAAAGGATTATCGTTTAAAAAATATTTTTGTCTAAAATCATCATTGAGTGAAGTATATTTTCATATTCATAGTATCGTTTTTTTCTATCGCTTTGTATGCCGGTGAAGAAGATGCTGTAGCTACACAGGCTGCGGCGTGGGAATCGCCGTGGAGGAATTTTTCTAATTATTTTGATTATAATCCTGCCGCTACTTTTGCTGTTCCGGTCAGACAGTTTAGCGAGGTAGGGGCTTCTTATTCGGCTTCGCATGCCGACAAAGAGATACATTTGATACAGGAGGGCGATGGTGCTTCGGCTCTGCGCTTATATTCGGAAAGCTTTCAGACAGACTCGGCATATCATTTTTTCGGAAAGGCTTATTTCCTGAATGATACAAAGAATAACGTGGGATGGCGCGATGTGGAAGATTACAGCTTGTTGTCGCCTTATGTGGTGGCCGACTCTATTGGTGGAAACTATAAACGGGAATCTTATTTTTTGAGTGGCGGAGCTTCTGTTCGCCTTGGTTCTACGGAGTGGGGCATACGTGGTACTTATCAGGGTAGTGTTTCGTACAGACAAGTTGATCCGCGTCCGCGTAATACGGTTTCGGTTATTCGCATAAACCCCGGGGTGACTTACTTTTGCGGCAACTGGCGTTACGGTTGGTTTGGGGAGTATGTCCGGTATCGACAGAATGTGGATATAGAAATAGAAAAAGCCGACCGGAAAGCTTATTTCTATCTTATGCAGGGATTCGGTATTTATAACCGACAGTTTTCTAAACTCGATGATAATTTTTCGCGCATCTACAAAGCCAATTTGTATAGCACCGGTTTTCATATTGATAAAAGCGAAGGTGAACAGTCGACCGGAGCATTGGTTGCACTGAAAAGAGCCATAGTTACGGTTGATGAGTCGGATAGACGTACTCCTTACCGACTAACTCATAGCGATGTTCGGGCACAGCTAACGCACGAGCGACAACTGCTTGGACAAAATCTGTTTATGAAAGCAATTTATGCATTTCATCAGTCTGTTGGCAACGAAACGCAATACACTCCGGTGGTTGTGAATACCACTTCTGTGGTGTGGAAGTATGCTACGCAGAGCGATCGTTATAAAGATTTGACCCATAATGTTCAATTCTCGGCATTGCTTGCCGATAAAGATTTGTCGCGGTTCTCGGTGTGGGAGCAGGTGGATGGCGGTTGGCAGGATGCCCGGCAATATTATTACTCGCCCGATTACCATCAGTTTGTGCAAGATGCTGTGGGGAGTGCTACGCTAGGTGTTAACTGTCCGTTGAAGAAATATACGGTAGTGGGCAGCCTGAAAGCCGGATATAAAAAGAATTTGTCATCGTCGCTTTTGCAGAATGAGAATAATCTGATAAGTTCTCAGCTGATTGTGCCCGATTATACTTTTTTGAAGTCGGATGTGGCATTTTATCAGCTAAACGCCCGGATTCGTTTTCGTGTGTCGGCAGCAGTTTGGGCCAATGTGTCGGCTGAAGCCGGTTTGCAAACAAGCAAGGACAAGCAGGCTTTCTCTACGGACTTTCATATTAATTTAAATTTTTAGTACTAAATAATACAGTATATAATGAGCTATTTAAAAAGAATCATCTTATCTCTTCTTGTGTTGGTTTGTTACACAGTGGTAAAGGCCGATGAAGGAATGTGGACTATTTCCAGGCTGAATTCAACCTTAGTGCAAAAAATGAAAGATATAGGGTTGCAACTATCGGGCGAGCAGATTTACAGCGAGAACCAACCAAGTCTGAAAGACGCTGTAATGATTTTCGACAATGGATGCACGGCTGAGCTGGTTTCGGCCAATGGATTACTATTTACCAATCACCATTGTGGCAGAGACCGTGTGCAACAGGTAAGCACCGAAACCCACAATTATATTCGTGATGGTTTTTGGGCAAGCTCAAGAAAAACAGAGATTCCGATCAAAGGACTGACGGTAAAGTTTCTGATAAGCACTGTGGATGTAACTGAACAAGCAACAGATTTATTGAAAACAAAATCAATCCGAAAAGTGCAAGCCGAACTGGAAAAACAGTATACGGATACGCTCAAAGGTTATACGGCAAGTCTGGATGGATATAGCACCGGTCAGTACTTTGTGGCGGTTTATCAGATTTTCAATGATGTTCGTCTGGTAGGAGTACCCCCCGAAAGCGTCGGAAATTTTGGTGGCGAAACCGATAACTTCGAATGGCCCCGTCAGTCGGCCGATTTTTCGGTTTTCAGGGTGTATGCCGGAAAAAATAATTTACCGGCAGCCTATTCGGCCGACAATAAACCTTATGTGCCCAAAACATTTCTTCCCGTTTCGCTCTCGGGCGTACATGATAACGACTTTGCTCTGACAATTGGGTTTCCTTTTATGACGCAACGTTATATAAACTCTTACGACTTACAGGAAGAGCAGGAGGTGAAAAACCGCGCAACGGTGATTACCAAAGGAAAATACATAGAAGTGCTGAAAAGAGAGATGGACAACGATGAAAGTGTCAGACTGAAATATTCCAACAAAAACTTTTCGGCCGGTAATAGTTACAAACTGGCATTGGGAACATTGAAACTGGTAAACCTGAGTCCTGCGCTGGCAAACAAGCAGAAACAGGAAGTCGGTTTTCAGGCCTGGGTTAACAGTGACTCGGCACGGATAAAAAAATACGGCAAAGTACTGGAAACTCTTCGGCAAAATTATGCTCTGCAACGGAATCCGAAATATGCCCATGCTCTTATTACCGGAGCTATGTTCAATGATGCCAGCTTGTTTGGTATTCGTACCCGGAATATTGTGGAACAGCTGACTAAAAATGATTCCAAGCAACTAAATAAAGCGGTGGATACCTACCGACAGTGGTATCGCTCGTTTTCGAAAGACTATGATGTGGCTACCGATAAAAAAATAGTGCGTACCATGATTAAGCTGGTGAAAAAAGAAGTCAAAAAAGAGTATCTGCCCGACTTCTATGCAGATATTGACTCAAAGTATGAGGGAAATATTGATAAGTATGTGGACGATTTGTATGCCAGGTCGGTATTTAGCACTAGTGATGGCGTTGATAATTTTTTACGCAAACCGGATTTGTCTATCAAGGAAGATCCTCTTTATAGATATGGTATAACTATTTACGATAAACTTATTGAACTGAAGCGACTGACTGCCGATTTGAGTGCCGATATACGCAAGGAAACTCAGCTTTACAAAGCAGGTGTGAGAGAGCAAGAGGCAGGACAGCTGAAATATCCGGATGCCAATTTTTCTATGCGACTGACGTATGGAAAAGTGGCGGGTGCTACAGCGCGCGATGGTTTGATTTACAAAAGTCAGACAACGCTGCGGGGCGTGATTGAAAAAGAAGACTCCACGAATTTTGAATTTAAAGTATGGCCACGTCTTAAGCAGTTGTATTATGCCAATGACTTCGGAAGGTATGGCGAAAAGGGACAGTTATTCACCTGCTTCTTAACCAGTACCGACATTACCGGCGGAAATTCGGGCAGTCCGGTGATTAATGGAAAAGGAGAACTGACCGGGCTGGCTTTTGATGGAAATTTTGAATCGCTGGCAGGCAGCATTATTTACGAACCGGAAAAGAACAGGGCCGTAAATGTGGATATTCGCTATGTATTATTTATAATCGACAAGTTTGCGCAGTCGAATTATATACTGAATGAACTTACAATAAAATAAACCCATAAAAAAGACAGAAAGATGAAAAGACAATTGAATGTATTGCTAGTAGTGTTGGTAGCTACAACTTTTTTTCAGCTAAACAAGGTGCAGGCACAAAATGCTGCTTCTAAAGTATATTCGGTAGACGAAATAATAGAGCATGCTCCTGCACTGGTAGGGCAAACGGTGGCGGTAAAAGGGACGGCACTGCATATTTGCGAGCAAACAGGACGCAAGTTGTTTCTCGAAACAGCCGATGGAAAAAAAACTTTCCGGTTGAATGCAGGAAGTAAAATTGATAAATTTAATGAGGATGCATTGGGCAACGAGGTAATCGCAACCGGAGTTGTAGCTGAACGACGTTTGACACTCGAAGATATGAATAAACAGGAAGCAGCTGCCATTGCAGCCGAAAAGGCAAAAAAGGCTGCCGGACATTGTACTTCCGATGCTAAAGCGAATGGCGAAAACACAGCGGCTACTCCACTACAACGTGTTCAGGCATTGAAGGACAAACTGAACAAACAAATTGCAGCAGGTAAAAACAGTTACTTGTCTTTTTATACTATCAATGATACCAATGAATACAGCATTGTGAAGACTAAATAAACAGCTACATGAAACTAATCAAATCAATATTTGTATTGTGCTTCGGATTGTCGCTTTCGGCCGTAGCACAAGAGTATAATCTGGCCGACAAACTACCTGTTGACAAAGATATAAGAATAGGAAAACTGCCCAATGGGCTGGCTTATTATATTCGTAAAAATGCTTTACCCAAAGATCGGGTGGAGTTGCGGTTGGTGGTTAATGCCGGTTCCATTCTGGAAGATGAAGATCAGCGTGGTTTGGCGCATTTTACCGAGCACATGGCATTTAATGGTACTAAGCACTTTGAGAAAAACGAATTAATCAGTTATTTACAGTCTGTAGGTATTAAGTTTGGAACACACCTGAATGCTTACACCAGTTTCGACGAAACTGTCTATCGCCTATTGGTGCCAACTGATAAAAGTGAGGTGGTAGATAAGGCCTTGTTGGTGCTCGAAGATTGGGCACACAACATTACTTTTGATCCGAAGGCAATAGAAAGTGAGCGGGGAGTGATTACCGAAGAATGGCGCATAGGGCGTGGAGCTAATCAACGCTTGCAGGATAAATATTTTCCTGTTGTGTTTAATAATTCGCAATATGCAAAACGGTTACCTATTGGAAAAGAAGATGTAATCCGGGGTTTCAAGCCGGAGTCTATTCTTCGTTTTTATAAAGACTGGTATCGTCCGGATTTGATGGCGGTGATTGTGGTTGGCGATGTGGATGTAGATCAATATGAACAAAAAATAAAAGATCATTTCAGTGCTATTACCAATCCGGCAAAAGAGCGGGTGCGTGTTATCTCCGAAGTTCCCGATCATGCTTCCACCTTATTCAGCATTAATACCGACAAAGAAGCAACGCAAACGCAGGTACAGATTTACACTAAAGCAGCTCATAAGGATGATGTAACATTAAATGATTACCGCGATTTTATCAAAGAGCAGTTGTATTACTTTATACTTAATCAGCGTTTCGGAGAGTTATCGCGTTCGACCGAACCTCCGTTTGTGTTTGCTAAATCCTCCGTTCAGACTATTGCCCGGACTAAAGATGCTTTTACTGTTTCGTTTAGGGTTCGCGAAAATGGGGTGGAAAAAGGATTAAAAGCTGTGCTCGAAGAGTTGGAACGTGCAAAACGTTTTGGCTTTACCGAGGGTGAATTGGAACGTGCTAAAAAAAGCATTACTTTGAAGTATAGTCGAGCCTATAGCGAGCGCGATAAATCGTCATCCGAGGGATATGCTTCTGAGTTGATCCGACACTTCCTGGCCAACGAAGCTATTCCGGGCATTCCTTTTGAATATGAATTTGCGAAACAACAGTTGCCCACCATTACGCTGCAAGAGATCAATGATTTTGATAATTCCTTTATGTCGGACGCTAACCGGGTAATAGTGGTTACAGCTCCCGAAAAAGAAGGAGCAACACTTCCGTCCGAAGCTTCGTTACAAACAATCGTAAATGCTATACCTCAGGCTTCCCTGAAACCTTATGAGGATAAAACTGTGGCTTTTGTGTGGCCGGGCAAAAAACCGCTAGGAGGAACCATTGTCAAAGAAGAAAAAGATAAAGTGCTTAATCTTACCACCTGGGCATTATCTAATGGTGCAAAGGTGCTGCTGAAACCAACAGATTTTAAAAATAATGAGATCAATGCAGTTGCTTACAGTAAGGGTGGACACAGCCTGTACCGCGATGCCGATTATTTTTCGGCGCTTTATGCTTCGGCATTGGTGAGCGAAAGTGGTATAGCCAACTTGTCAAAGAATGACCTAGTAAAATCATTTGCCGGAAAAGATGTACGGGTTACTCCATTTTTGAATTCAACGAGCGAAGGGATTAGTGCGAGTACCACTCCTAAAGATTTGGAAACATTCTTCCAGTTGACTAATCTCTATTTTACGCAGGCAAGGATAGATAGTACCGTCTTTAAATCATTTGTTACACGCACAAAATCAAACTTGTCAACGATGATATTAAACCCTCAGAAATATTTCGAGAATGAAGTGGCGCATATCCTGTCGGACAATCATCCGCGGGGTGGAGGCCTTCCTGCATCGGCTGATCTGGACAAGATAGACTTTAAACGCTCGCTCGAAATTTTCCATGAACGTTTTGCTAATGCAGGCGATTTTAATTTTATCTTTGTCGGCTCATTTGACCTGGAAAAAATAAAACCGTTGGTGGAGACTTATCTTGCAGGTTTACCCGCTACTCAGGTGCGTGAAACCAGTAAAGATCTGGGCATACGGCCTCCGAAAGGCATTGTAAAGAAAGAATTTTACAAAGGTGCCGATCCGAAAAGCAGTGTGAACCTCACTTTTACAGGTCTTACTAAGTTTAATCAGCAAGAGTCATATTTACTTCAATCATTGAATGATGTGTTAACCATAAAGTTGATGGAGTCGTTACGTGAGAAAAAGAGCGGTGTATATGGTGTGCGTTCAAGCGGACGGATTGTCAAATATCCTTACGAAAATTATGTGGAACAAATCAGCTTTCAATGTGCACCTGAGAATGCTGACAGTTTAATTCAGGCTGCCTTGGTTGAAATTAATAAAATAAAGAAAAGCGGAGTTCAGCTGAGCGACCTGAATAAAGTAAAGGAAACTCAGAAACGGGAGCTGGAAGTCAATTTGAAAAGCAATAGTTACTGGCTCAACGAACTGGCCGATATGGTAGTTTACAGCAGCAAAGCCGATGATGGAAACGAAAGCCTGAAACAAATTCAGAACTTATCGTCGGCTCAATTGCAACAAACGGCAAAGAAATATTTTGGATCAAACTTTGCCCGTCTGGTACTTTATCCGGGAGAAAAAAAACAATAGTCAATGGTTAATGATTAATGGTTAATGGTCAATGGTTAATGGTCAATGGTTAATGATTAATGGTCAATGATTAATGATAAATAGTTAATGATCAACTCTAAATCAGAGCTTGCTAATCATTAATCATTGACCGTTTATCGCTAAAAAGAGAATCTAAATAAAAGTAAGAAGAATAAGATGATTAAAAAACTGTTGATTGTGGCAATGTTTATCAGCAACATTGCGATTGCGCAAGAAAAACCCAGGGAGGGAAGAGAAGGACATGCACCTGTATTGCATGAAGTATCGAATAAAGAAGTTGTTCAGAGTGTTTATCCTGATGCCGGTAAGGTAGAAAAAGTAAATGACTACTGGTTTCGGATCTTAGGTCCGGCTAATAAAACCATCGGGTTTGCGATGTCCAGTCTTCCGTTTTGCAAAGATGTGAAAGGATACAATGACCTGACTCCCGTGATGATCATAACCGACAAAAACTGGATTATCAAAAAGGTGGCATTGCTGTCAAACAAAGAATCGTTGGGCTATGTGCGGAGATTAGAAAAACGCGGATTTTTTGATCAGTGGGTTGGAAAAACAGTGAAAGATGCCAAGAAAGTTGAGGTTGATGGATATACCGGTGCAACCTTTACCGGCAAAGCAGTATCAAAGAACGTGGATTTCCTGTTGAACAACGGAGCTAAAAAGTTACCAAAACGCAACTAGTATTGTAGTATAAGCTTGTTATACAAGATTAATATACGTATAGCGCGACCCAATGATTTTAGATCATTGGGCCGCGCTTTTTTGTGTCTGCACTTGTTTGACGTAAATTAGATACGGGAACATCAGCATCCCGAACGCCCCTTAATTGCTACAGCTTATTGAGCTTTGGAGAGGCTGAAGTTTTTTATAGAAATTGCGACAGAGAGATCGTTTTTCCTTGATTATTTTGAGCCGATATAGTTATTTAGTCATAATATACCTAAAGATAGGTATATAAAATACCATTAGCTGGGTATTTCGAGAGTTGTTTTGTTCCTGTATTTTTGCAGAGTAAAAGTGTAATTTTATTTATAAAAGGTTCTGATACCTTAATCGTGTTTTACCGCATAACAAGACATGTTGTAGTATGAGTAAAAGTATTTATTCTATAAATCAAAATATCTTACCAAAATTAGCTGATCAGCCGCTCAATGTTCAGATGAGGATTGATCAATCAGTTTTGGGAGCTCAGCTTATGTCTTCTTTTGGACTCATATATATGCTAATAACTTTCCAGCGAATGCGTTGCTCCTGCAGTGCTAAGCCGGATTCTTTTATGTATTGCTAAGAAAGTAGGGCTGTACATAATCTAATGTAGATGCCCGGTCAGCTATCCATCCTAATACCCATTTTATCTGTTTTACCAGACTTTACAAATCTTATGGCAGCAGTGCTATAATTTTAATCAATTGCAAAGTCATATTTGTTAGTCTATAACTGGATAAGTTGAACAAAAACAAGTTGAATTTTTAAACCAATTAACTCTAAAAACAAGAATTACTATATTTATAAACAAAAGCGAGCAAACCCCCTTCTCTGTCGCCAAACCGATTGAGGGTGTGCCCGCTACAATTCAAAAATTGTATGACAAAACTAACATTATTTTGTGGAAACAGCAAAATGTTTCCTAAGTATTTTGTACGCAGAGCCAGAATTTTATTCCTGTTTGCTGTGTTAACCACACTGTCTGCATTTTCGCAGCAAGTTGAGATCCGCGGAAAAATTCTGGAAGAGAGTTCTAAATCCTCTGTTGTAGGTGCAACAGTTCGAGCCAAAGGACATACCGGAGGAACTGTATCGGACATAAATGGAGATTTCCATTTAAAACTGAAATCATTCCCTGCCACTTTGCTGATATCAAGCACTGGTTATAAAAGCCAAAGCATTGAGCTGTACGAAAACGAACCGGTTACTATTTACCTGGAAGAAGATGTAAACAAGCTGAATGAGGTGGTTGTAGTGGGCTATGGAACTCAAAAAAAGTCGAACATTACTTCCTCGGTAGTAAAGGTTGATGGAGCGAAATTTGAACAAATTCCGATTTCTTCGGTTGATCAAATACTCCAGGGCAAGGTAGCCGGGTTACAATCAGCAACTTTTTCAGGTCAACCTGGGGCTAACCAACAAGTGAGAATAAGAGGTGTCGGTTCCATTTCGTTATCATCGCAGCCCACCTATGTGATTGATGGAATAATTATTAATAGTGGAGATCTTTCTCGCATAACTACAACTTCGAATGTACTGGCACAGCTTAACCCAGACGATATTGAATCTGTTTCTGTATTAAAAGATGCTGCTGCCACAGCCATTTATGGAGCACTTGGATCAAACGGAGTAATTATCATTACCACAAAATCGGGTAAAGCAGGTAAAACAAAATTCAACCTCAATGCTGAAGTTGGATATAACACACACGGACCTATACCCAATGCAGGAAAATCACTTAGTTCAAGTGACTGGCTAACTCTATTTAAAGAGTCAGTTGTCAATGCTGGTTATACACAGGCTCAGGCTGAAACATTAGCGGCGAATTATGGTGATGGTACTGTGAATACAGATTGGTTAAGTTTAATTACACGCAAAGGGGCGCAGCACCAATACAATTTTTCAGCATCCGGGGGCGATCAAAAAACAAAATTTTATATTTCAGCAGGATATTTTAAGCAGGAAGCCAATGTTATTGGTTCTGATCTTACACGCTACAGCAGTGTGATAAAGTTAGATCACAATGCAACCAAAAAGCTTAACTTGGCTATTAATATTCAGCCGACTTATTCGCATGAAAATGCTCCAATGAGCAATGGAAGCTATTTTTCTAATCCGGTGATGGAATATTACTTCCTTCGACCGACCCAGAATCCATACAATGCTGATGGTTCTTTAAATATTAGTACTGCTACTAAAGATTTCAGTTCTTTATTTAACCCCTTATACATTGTTGCCAATGATAAGAATTATGCGGACATATTCAGTATTAATGGTAAAGCGGAAGCTAAATATAATATTTTGGATAATCTTTCTTTCAGCTCCAAATTAGGCTTGCAATACAATAATCTAGAAGAATATAGGTATAATAATCCTAATCAAGGTGATGGAAAATCAGTTAACGGACGTGCTTATGCCTATTATACCCGTTACTTTTTGTATGACTGGGTCAATCAGGTGGACTATCGTACCAGCTTTACAAAAAATAAAGATTTGAATCTTGATGCTACGGCTGGCTATGAGGCGTTGAAGTCCCAACAGTATTATATTAATGCGGCGGCATCTAATTATCCGACATCAAAACTGATAGCCTTATCCAATGCATCAACGCCAACAGCTGCAAGTGCTTCATGGTCCGATTATTCGTTTATTTATCTTTTTGCCCGGGCAAACTTGAGTTATCAAAATAAGTATTTTCTTTCAGGAAGTGTTCGCAGGGACGGTTCTTCACGCTTTTCAGAGAATAATCGTTACGGTGTATTCCCATCGGGAAGTATTGGATGGGATATTAGTAAAGAAACATTCTTTAATCCAATTAAATTCGTTGATAATTTTAAAATAAGGACATCGTATGGTGTCTCTGGAAATGCAAATGGATTAGGAAATTATACATGGAGGCAAACTGAGGGATATGGACTGACTTATAACAATCAACCCGGGGGAAATTTTAATTCAGTGGGTAATGTCAATCTGAAGTGGGAGAGTGGTAAACAAACAGATATTGGATTGGATGCATCGTTCTTACATGACAGGATCAGCATTACATTTGATTGGTATAACAAGATTACTGATAACTTAATTTACGATGTTGTCCCATCCTTAACCTCTGGATTTAGTTCAATCACAAAAAATATAGGTGCTTTGCAAAACAGAGGAGTGGAGTTTACAATCAATGTTACTCCTATTAAAACAAAGGATTTCAGTTGGGATATTAATTTCAATATTACACATAACAAAAATCAACTAACAAAAAGTCCTTATGCAACTGATCAGGCCAATGGATCGTATATTTTGGGAGAAGGTCATGATTTCTATGAATTTTATCTGAAAGAATGGGCCGGTGTAGATCCGGCTACCGGAAATCCGCTATGGTATACTGATGCAACCAAATCTACTACCACTACTAATTACAATAGTGCGGCTAAAGTAGCTACAGGTAAATCGGCCTCTCCAAAATATTATGGTGGTTTTTCTAATACTTTCACCTATAAAGGAGTTAATCTGACTGCTGATTTTTATTATAACTATGGCAACTATGTTCAAGATTCATATGCTAAATATTTTAACGATGAAGTAAATCCTTCGTATGGTAAATACAGTTATAATTTGAATCGCTGGCAAAAAGCAGGTGATATAACCGATGTTCCGAAATTGGTTTATAACTCGACAAATAATTCTGCAGCGGCATCTACTCGTTTTTTATATAAAGGCGATTATATCCGTTTACGAAATGTAAGTCTTGGTTATACTTTTAATCATTCAGTATTAAATCAGTTGCACTTTTCAGCCCTTAATGTGTATGTCCGTGGCACTAACCTTTGGACAAAGATTTATGATAAGAAAATCCCTTTTGATCCGGAACAAAATATTAATAGTCAATCAGGTTTGAATTTCTTTATCAACAAATCTGTTACTGTTGGAGTTAATGTTGGGTTGTAATATAATTATCAAATTATTTAAATATAAAGTTATGAAAAATAAAATATACTTATTGGCATTGGTAGCATTTGCATTTTTGTCATGCTCCAAAAGTTTCTTAGATAATGAGCCCTATACGGCTACTTCTTTGAACTCGGCAATCAAAACCGAAAGTGATTTACTTGTAGCTCTTACAGGTACTTATTCGCAGCTTCGATCATATTATATCTATGGGGCTTCTAATGCTATTAAAGGCGATTTACAAGGGGATAATACTTATATAACTACCAGTAATACGAATAGATACACCTCGTTAAATACTTTCTCTTTTGTTACTTCCGATACGTACGCTTATTATGCATGGTATTATAATTATATTGCAATCAAGTATGCTAATCAGATTATTAATTCAGGATTATCTGGCACCGCAAATATAAATCAGTATTTAGGAGAGGCTTATGCTATACGTGCTTTAAGCCATTTTGAATTAGTGAGAAACTTTGCACATCCTTATACTGTAGCACCCGATGATCCTGGAGTGCCTATCATAAAATCGTTTAATCAGGATACTTTACCTGCAAGGAGTGCAGTTAAGGAAGTATATGCACAGGTTATTTCAGATTTGGAAAAAGCCTATAGTTTGCTTACTCTATATCGTGGAACTGCTTATTTTTCAAAATATGCCGTTCGTGCTTTAGAGGCTAGGGTGTATCAAAATCAAGGTGACTGGGCTAATGCGAAAATTGCGGCACTTGATGTTATTAATAATAGTGGTTGGACATTGTTGGCTTCTACTGCTTATGTTTCACCAACTGGAAGTCTGGGTACTTCATATTCTGCATCTACTTATTCACCTGGCGGTTATTGGTCGAGCGCAGCGGTACAAACGTCTACTAAAAACGAGACTCTATTTGAGATAGCCAGTGATGTAACCAATAATAATGGCTTTGAGTCAATTGGATCATTGTATTTACAAGCTGGTGGTGGTTATGGTGATATTCTGGCTTTAGGCGATTTGTACAACCTGTATTCAGCTACTGACGTAAGAAAAGGATTGGTAGTTAATGCTGGTGCTGGTTACAGGAGTGGACAAGGTGGTATTACATATTTGGCTTATAAGTATCCTAATGCTTTTGGAACTTCCGATAGGGATGATACGAAGATTTTAAGGCTGGCTGATGTCATTCTAATTGCTGCTGAAGCATATTACAATACCTCTGATCCTGTAAATGCAAATCTCTATCTGAATCTGGTTGCAAAAAAGAGAGATCCGTCATTTGCGGGTTATGCTTCTACCGGAACACAAATATTAGAAGATATACTAACGGAAAGAAGAAAAGAATTAGCTTTCGAAGGTGGTCGTTTTTGGGATTTAGTACGATTGAAAAGAAGCTGGACGAAAGTGATTAATCAAAGTCCATTGAAAACAATCTCGATTGATGCATCAAATAATTCTAATGCAAGTTTTAGTAAAACAGCTCCATTAGTTTATCCCATTCCCCAAACTGAGATAGATGCAAATAAAAATATAACCCAGAATCCAGAGTTTAACTAATTGTTTACTTACAGTATTTGCTCTACAGCTAGGAACTCTATTCAATATTTAAGAAATATGAGTTTTCTCATATATCATCAACTTTTTATATGTGAATTCCTAAGTTGATGCATTACGTTTATTAATCTAAGGCTGAAGCGATGAGAAAAATTCTCATCGCTTCTTATCCAATATAATTTAAAAATATAAATCACTGTTGTCCGGTAAAATATTTTTGATTTGAAACAAAAAAAGAGGAGCCAATCTTTTGAGATTAGCTCCAAAGGTGTATATTTGAAGTTACCACACTTTAAAATATC
>WSSedL1CaDRAFT_10000795_pt1 | contig 20771 bp, 13 predicted proteins | sample WetSurSL1Cattail_FD_9464 | JGI IMG/M metagenome (IMG submission 9464)
ATTGATATCAATATGGACGATGCCATGATTGATGCCGAATATGCGATGGTTCGGTTTCTCAACCTGGTAGCTGCCGAACCCGAAATTGCACGTTTGCCCATAATGGTCGATTCATCTAAATGGTCTGTAATCGAGAAGGGATTAAAATGCATTCAGGGTAAAGCTATTGTTAATTCTATAAGTCTAAAGGAAGGTCCGGAGAAGTTCACCGAATATGCTTCAAAAATAAGAGATTATGGGGCTGCAGTTGTGGTTATGGCATTTGACGAACGTGGACAGGCCGATTCTTTTGAGCGACGTATCGAAATTTGTACTCGTGCTTATGATATACTAACCCGCGAAGTGGGTTTCCCGGCTCAGGATATTATTTTTGATACCAATGTTTTGGCTATTGCCACAGGTATTGAAGAACATAACAATTATGCCGTAGATTTTATTAAAACCTGTAGGTGGATTAAGGAAAATCTTCCTTGTGCCAAGCTTAGCGGGGGGATAAGTAATCTTTCCTTCTCTTTCAGAGGAAATGATACTGTTCGCGAAGCCATGCATTCGGTGTTTTTATATTATGCTATTCAGGCCGGATTGGATATGGGAATTGTAAACCCGGGTATGCTTCAGGTTTACGATGAAATACCAGCCGATTTATTACAAAAAGTAGAAGATGTAATTCTTAATAAATATCCTGAAGCTACTGAAAATTTAATAGAATTTGCGGAAAAAATAAAAAATCAGGGCGATAAAAGCATTGAAACTGCTATAGAAGAGTGGCGTAACGGAACGTTACAGTCTCGTATTACCCATGCTTTGGTAAAAGGGATTGATACCCATATCGAATTGGATGTTGAAGAGGCGAGGGGCGAGGTTAAGTTTGCCCTTGAAATAATCGAAAATCATCTGATGAATGGAATGGATGTTGTGGGTGATCTCTTTGGATCCGGCAAGATGTTTCTTCCTCAGGTTGTTAAAAGTGCCAGGGTAATGAAGAAGGCTGTCGCATACCTGCTTCCTTTTATTGAAGAGGAAAAAGCAGCCAGCGGAGATAGAACTTCTGCCGGGAAAATACTGATGGCCACTGTTAAAGGCGATGTACATGATATAGGGAAAAATATAGTAGGAGTGGTTTTAAGCTGTAATAACTACCAGGTTATTGATTTAGGGGTAATGGTTCCCACCGAAAAAATATTGCAGAAAGCTATTGATGAAAAGGTTGATATTATTGGTCTTAGCGGACTTATAACTCCTTCTCTCGAAGAAATGGTGCATGTTGCTTCAGAAATGGAACGTCTGGGAATGAACCTTCCATTACTTATTGGCGGTGCCACTACTTCAAAGATACATACCGCTGTGAAAATAGCCCCCAACTATAAATATCCGGTTATTTATGTTAAGGATGCTTCTAAAAGTGTTCCTGTAGTAAGTAATCTGTTATCTAAGGTACAAAAGGAAAATTTTGCAGCACAAATAAAGAAAGAATACCAGGAATTACGTGAAAATTACGAAGGCAAATCCAGTCTTGTAAAATACCTGTCTTTAGAACAGGCTCGTGATAATAAGTTTAAAATAGATTGGAAAGTTAATCCTCCTGTAGTCCCGGCATTTACAGGTACAAAAGTATTCACTGATTTTCCGGTAACCGAATTCCGCGAATACATCAGCTGGATATTCTTTTTTATTGTCTGGCAGATGAAAGGGAAGTTCCCAGAAATCCTTGATGACCCGACAAATGGCGAAGAAGCCCGTAAACTTTTTGCGGATGCCAATAAATTGTTAGATACCCTGATCTTCGAAAAAAGATTAAAGGCCAATGCAATAGTTGGTATCTATCCTGCAAATTCTGTTGGCGACGATATTGAGGTTTATGCAGATGATAGCCGGAACACGGTTAAAACTGTATTTACCAATCTTCGCAATCAGGTTAAAAAGGAAGAGGGAGCTCCAAACTTATGCTTGTCGGACTTTATTGCTCCTAAAGATTCGGGTTTAAAAGATTATATCGGGACTTTTGCGGTTACTATCCTTGGAGCCGATGAAATTGCACACGAATTTGAGAAAAATCTGGATGATTATAACAGTATCATGGTAAAAGCTTTGGCAGATCGTTTAGCTGAAGCATTTACTGAGTTTATTCACCTAAAAGTTCGAAAAGAAATTTGGGGCTATGCTCAAAACGAAAGTATGTCGTTAGACGACCTTTTGTTAGAGAAATATAAAGGCATTCGTCCGGCACATGGATATCCTGCTTGTCCGGATCATTCCGAAAAACGGGTACTTTTCGATTTGCTTCAGGCTGAAAAAAATATCGGTGTTGCATTGTCCGAAAGTCATGCTATGATTCCGGCTGCATCCGTAAGCGGGCTTATTTTTGCTCATCCTCAGAGCCGATATTTCTTTGTGGATAAAATTTCTCCCGATCAGGTTAGCGATTATGCTAAACGCAAAGGCGTTACCCCTGAAATAGTAGAGAAATGGCTTGCCGCCAATTTGAATTATAAATAGTTGTATTAGTACTTAGTACCAAGTATTTAGTACTAAAAAATATTAAAGATGAAAATTACAAATATATTTAAGTCACAACCAAGAACTTACTCATTTGAATTTTTTCCGCCTAAGGATGAAATTTCGGCTGTGGATTTTGGTATTAACGTGGGACAACTTTTAAAGCTCAGTCCTTCTTTTGTTTCAGTAACTTATGGTGCCGGGGGGTCAACACAGGAGCGAACTTTTGCTCTGGTTGACTATCTTCAAAATAAAATTGGGCTCAACACCATGGCTCACTATACCTGTGTAAATGCTTCAAAATCAAAAATTGAGGCTGATTTAGCTATGATTAAAAGTCTGGGTATCGACAACCTGATGTTGTTAAGAGGCGATCCGCCCAAAGGTGAAACAAAGTTTATCCCTCATCCTGACGGCTTTGCCCATGCCAGTGATCTTATTGCTTTTGCCAAAAGTAAACAGGATATATGCGTGGGAGGTGCCGCTTACGTAGAGAAGCACCCTGAAGCTTCCTCACTTGAGGATGATTTAAAGAATTTAAAGAGAAAAACCGAAGCGGGGGCAGATTTCCTCTTAACCCAGCTGTTTTTTGATAATAGTAAATATCTCGATTTTGTAAATAAGGCTAAAGCCAAAGGTATTCAGACACGCATAATACCAGGCATTATCCCGATTACCTCCTATAATCAGATAAAGCGTTTTACACAAATGAGCGCTGCATCTATTCCCGTAGATATTATTGAGCAAATGGAAACCTATCAGTCTAATCCCGATAAAATATACCAGATAGGTATGGATTTCGCTATAAAACAATGCCGCGACCTTTTAATTATGGGAGCTCCGGGACTACATTTTTATACTTTAAATAAATCGAGAGCTACCATTGAAATTTTTGAGACTTTATTACGTTAAAAAAATATTATTTTTTTTTCGATAAGGTGATTCTTTTTATCAAATAAGTATTATATTTGCACCCACAAAAACGGAAATACAGTGCATCCTTAGTAAAATAAGGGTTGTCTGGTTTAAAATCCGAAATGGCGCGGTAGCTCAGCTGGTTAGAGCGCATGATTCATAATCATGAGGTCTCCAGTTCAATCCTGGATCGCGCTACTTGAAAAAGAGGCAGTTACAAAAATGTAATTGCCTCTTTTTATTTTGTGTTCATTAGAAATGAAGGAGGCTGGGAACAGTCGAAAAAGTTGTATTCTATGTTTTGTAGTTCAGGTTTTAATTATTTTCTTTTTTTAATTTTTTTTTCAATGTTTTCAATTTCAATTACATCCTGAGCATCAGCTTCAAACATTTCTGCAATTTTACGTTTTTGGTTAAACTGTTCGTAAATATCAGTTACCATTTTTTCCATTTGTATGGTACTTATTGAACCTATGTTTTTGAGAATGGCTCTTTCATTATATTCGAGCATGCGGTCGACATTTTCCTTCCAGAAATTCATTGTAATATCCTGACGATTTTTAACGCGAAGTTCAGCTGTTTCCAGAAAAATAACAACAAGGCGGTTAAGTGTATCAATTTCATCGATTGTTAAAAAATTTTTTGCAGTATAAATATCTTGTTTCCTGACAATAGAGCCTTTCCAAGAGGTAAGTGCCATATTGGGAGCATTGGCATTGGCTCGAGATACAATAATCTCAGCAGCAGTTTTTCCTGCTACAGCATATAAAAGTTTGTTTTGAGTTTCAGCAAAGAACATTTGTGTAGCTTTATCTGTAGCGTCGTAATCGCTGCTAAGAGCAAATAAATCTCTTATTTTTTGCTAGAACCTTTTCTCCGATGCCCTAATATCACGAATTCGCTCAAGAAGCTCGTCGAAATAGTCAGAACGGTCATCCGGGTTTTTCAAGCGTTCATCGTCTATAATAAAGCCCTTAACCATATATTCCTTAAGGTTTTGGTTAGCCCAAATACGAAATTGAGTGCCGCGTTTACTTCTAACCCTGAAACCAATGGCTAAAATCATATCAAGTGAGTAAAACGCGACATTATATTCTTTACCATCGGAGGCAGTTGTTAAGTAATCCTTAATAACTGAATAGGCGTGTAATTCACCTTCTTTCAATATATTAGTTATGTGCATGCTAATGTTTGGCACTGAGGTGGCAAAAAGTTTGGAAATTTGGTTTTGGTTCATCCAAACCATGCCATCGCGGGCATAGAGAGCAACAGATACTTTGCCGTCGTTGGTATTGTATATGATTATGTCTGACATAAGAGCTGAGTTCTATTACTGTTTATAAATTTAAAATTCACTTTTATTGGCAAAACCACATAATCATGTAAAAAGTTTATTGAAATTATCAAATAAGTTCTTTTTAGGTATTAGATTTTTTGTGCGTTTTGGGGTCTATGTTTACATATTCTGTTTAATCCTTTAAAAATATGAAAAATGATGGCAAATGATTAAAAATAATGGTCTTTTTATTTTAATAGAATAGGATTATTTTATAACCCAAAAAAATATTCATTAATTTTACAACTAATTCAGTGTTTTTGTGTTTTTACTAATTATGAACCCTGCTATTTTTCAGAAAAATGAGAAGAATGATTAAAAGTGTAAAATTATATATTGGGATTGCGATTATTTGCATATTATCGTTTAATTCTGTTTTTGCTCAGATTCAGAATCCTGTTAAATGGAATTTTAGTTCTAAAAATCTATCGAACGGGGAAGTAGAGTTAATAATGAAAGCCAATATTGATGATAATTGGCATCTGTATTCTCAGTTTATTGGAGATGGCGGACCAGTAGCAACTACTTTTACTTTTGAAAATTCAACAGATTATTCAATTGTTGGCAAAGTTTTGGAAAAATCGAAAACAATAAAAGCTTACGATAAGGCATTTGAAATGAATATCGCTTTTTTTGAAAACAGTGCATTATTTGTGCAAAAAGTGGAGGTAAATAAAGCCAATTTGGTTATTAAGGGCTCTGTTAATTATATGGTTTGTAATGACATGAAATGTCTGCCACCCACTGATGCGGAATTTAACATTACCATTAAAGATGCTCCTTTGGCTGTTGTGCCTGAAAAAAATAAACCCGCTGAAAATAAAGTTGTCTCCGCTAAAGTACAACACGAGCCGACTCAAAATAATTTACATAATGAAGTTAACAAAACGGTTACTGAAGTTGCTCCAACTTCAAAAAATGTTCAGGCGAAAAACGATAGCTTAAATACTAAAAGTAATACAAAAAATGTTAGCAATGTAACTGCCGAAAAGTCGGGTAAACACGCACACCGGTCATTGTGGGCTATTTTTGTTGCTGGCATGTTGGGCGGTTTGGCTGCTTTTCTGATGCCATGTATTTTTCCGATGTTGCCTTTCACTGTTAGTTATTTCACCAAAGCCGAAAGTAAATCAAATGGCATAACTCAGGCTCTTCTATATGGATTTTTTATTGTTAGTATATATGTTTTATTGGGGTTGATTATAACTGCTATTTTTGGTGCCGATGCTCTAAATAACCTTGCAACCAATGGTGTTTTTAATATATTATTCTTTTTATTACTCATAGTTTTTGCTTTTTCATTCTTTGGGGCATTCGAAATTGTGTTACCATCGAGTTGGGCAAATGCCGCAGATAGCAAGAGTTCCAGAGGCGGATTAGTTGGTTTGTTTTTCATGGCTGCTACTTTAAGCCTGGTTTCATTCTCGTGTACAGGACCAATTATTGGAACACTTCTGGTGGAAACTGCAACAATGGGACACTTAATGGGTCCCGCAATTGGTATGCTTGGTTTTTCAATTACCCTGGCTCTGCCATTTATGTTGTTTTCTATGTTTCCATCCTGGTTAAAATCTATGCCTAAATCGGGTGGTTGGTTGAATAGTGTAAAAGTAGTATTGGGTTTTCTGGAGCTGGCATTGGCTCTCAAATTCCTTTCTAATGTTGATTTGGCATACCACTGGAAATGGTTCGACCGTGAAGTTTTTTTATCATTGTGGATAATTATTTTTGGGTTATTAGGCGTATATCTTCTGGGTAAACTCAAGCTTCCGCACGATAATGAAAATACCCATATATCTCCGTTTCGTCTTTTTTTAGCTATCATCACTCTGTCATTCACGTTATATATGGTTCCCGGCTTATGGGGGGCTCCTTTAAAGGCTGTTTCTGCATTCCTGCCACCTCAGCAAAGCCAGGATTTTGACCTTTATACACCTACCTTAACTCAGGGGCAAAATTTAAATATTGAAACAAACACAAAGCCTCAAAAATATAGCGACTTATTCCATGCTCCTTTTAGTTTGAATGCCTATTTCGATTACGACGAAGGTTTACAACAGGCAAAAAAGGAACACAAACCGGTTATGATCGATTTTACCGGGCATGCTTGTGTTAACTGCCGTAAAATGGAAATGACGGTTTGGACCGATCCTAAGGTTATGGATGTTATTCGGAATAAATACATTCTTATTCAGTTATATGTAGATGATAAAACTGAATTACCTGAAAATGAACAATATATTTCTTCGTTTAGTGGTAAGAAAATAAAAACCATTGGTAACAAATGGAGCGATTTCCAAGCCTCAAAATTCAATGCCAATTCTCAACCTTTTTATGTATTGCTTGGTGAAGATGGTAAACTTCTTGTTGAACCTCAGGGAGCAGATTATGATCCAGAGAGTTACCTAAAATTCCTGGAAAGCGGGATTGATGCTTTTGGAAAGAAATAAATTTTATAATACTCATTTATAAAAATGTAACTCCTGTTATATTATTGAGATTATGCATAATGAAAATTATTGCATAAATATAAATTTTATCTTAATTATATATTAAATTTCTGTAAACTTCTTTATTTTTGCGGGATTAATTATTGAGCTAACCGAATAATTAACATATTTATTTATTGTTGAAACAACTGCAGTTTTATTTTCCTTATTAGTATTGAAATTCTAATTCTTATTTTACAGTTGTTATAGAAATACCAGAATATTTGGGTCTCTTATATTCTGTTTGTAAATGGGTGAAAAGGTTAAAGAAAGCCTTCGGGTATATTATTATTTTAGAATTATTTTAATGAAAAGTTTTTTTTTATCAAAGAAAGAATTGATGGATCAATTTTTTCATTTACAAGTTTTAGTGAAACGACTTGGTATTCTGTTGTTAATGTATATATCGCTTCAGATTTTGTTTTATGTATTTAATTTTTCAGCTTTTGGTAGATTGACATTTGTTGAGGCTTTCAAAATATTTATTGGTGGATTAAGGTTTGATGTTACTACCATTATTTATTATAACATTCCTTTTATTTTATTGCATGTTTTACCTAACCCTTGGAGAGAAAAACGTTTCTATCAGATAACTCTTCATTCATTATTTATTGTGTTTAATTATTTTGCTTTAGCTCTGGCTGTAAGTGATATCGAATACTTTAAATTTAATAATAAGCGCCTTACAGTTGATGTTTTAGGTATGAAGGATGCTTTTTTGAATTTATTCTTTCAATTTTTTAAAGATTTTTGGTTTTTATTTCTGATATTTTTATTGGTTGTTGTTTTTGTCGAATTTTTTTATGATAAAACTAAAGTTAAGAAAAGTTTAAAACTTAAAATTAATTATCCTGTTCAGGTTATTGTAATGATAGTTGTTTTAGCTTTTAGTGTGCTTGGGGCACGCGGAGGTTTGCAGACTATTCCCATAACACCTATTAATAGCACGGAGTACGCTTCTTTTTCCAATACCAGTTTGGTTACAAACTCTCCTTATACTTTTATCTTTTCATTTAAGGTTCGAAAACTTGAAGAAAAACATTTTTTTGATGAAGATTCCTGTAAAAGAATATTTTCCACCTATCACAAATATGATAACGATGCTATTGGTAAAAATAGTAACGTGGTAATTATCGTGCTGGAAAGTTTTAGTAAAGAATTTGTTGGTGCGCTAAATGATTATAAAGGTTATACTCCGTTTATTGATTCTCTTATTGGGGTTTCTAAGGTATATCCTAATGCGTATTCTAATGCAAATAGATCGTGCAAATCTATAGCTGCTATAATGACAGGAATACCTCCTTTTATGGATGATGATATTATGCGGTCGTTATATCAGTCTAATTGTTTTTTGGGATTAGGTACTGCTGTGAAACAATTAGGATATTATACCAGTTTTTATCATGGTGGATTAAATGGAGAATTTAATATGGATAGATTTGGCTATTTATCTGGTTTTGACCATTATTTTGGGAAAAATGAATTCGGCAATGATGCATATTTTGATGGGAATTGGGGAATATATGATGAAGAATTTTTCCAGTATTTTGCAAATCAACTTACTGAACAACCAGAACCTTTTTGTAGTATGATTTTTTCATTGTCGTCTCACCATCCGTTTAATGTTCCTAAAAAATATAAAGGAAAATTCCCGAAAGGTAAGGTAGAAGTTTTGGAGAGTGTAGGATACACCGACTATTCTCTTCGGCAGTTTTTTAAAACAGCTTCGCGTATGCCCTGGTTTAAAAATACATTATTTATTATAACCGCGGATCACACCTTTGGAAGCTACGATCATATAAGCAATAAATATGGTAACCCAACTACCGAATATTCTGTTCCCTTTTTATTATATAAGAGCGATGGATCATTAAAAGGTGTAGATAGTACAATTGTTCAGCATGTAGATATAATGCCTAGTGTTTTACAATATGTTGGTTATAAAGAAAGTTTCCCCGGTTTTGGCAAAAGCATTTTTTCTAATTCGGAAAACAGACGTAGCTTTCAATACCTAAATAATTTATATGAAATACACGATAAAAATTTCATATTGTTATTTGATGGTAAGGAATCTAAAGGTTTGTTTGATATAAAAAACGATTTAAAGCTCGAGCATGATCTTACTAAAATGTATCCTGATGTTAAGCAGTCTTTTGAAAACGAAATTAAGGCTGTTATTCAGACATACAATTCTAATATGATAAAGAATAAGTTCTGTTTAACAGAACTTTAATCGTTCTTTTTGTAAAATTATTTTAATTCGTGCCCGGTTTTAGGATTAATACTTAGTTTCCTGAGATTGGGTGCAAATTTTGCAGTAGTTACGGCTACTAATAATGTCATACAACCTCCGAAGATTACTGAGGGAACCAATGTTATAATTTTGGCAGCTACACCCGATTCAAAAGAGCCCAGTTCGTTTGAAGAACCTATAAATATGCTGTTTACGGATGATACTCTACCCCGCATTTCATCAGGAGTATATAATTGTATAATAGTAGCACGGATAACAACACTGATATTATCGAACATTCCGCTGAGAGCCAACAATGCAAATGAAAGATAAAAATTTCGTGATATCGCAAATCCGATAATGCAAACTCCAAACATAAGTACTGCAAACAGTAATTTTTTCCCGGCATTAATCATGGGTGAATAATGGGTCTGGAACAATGCCATAACAATGGCTCCAATAGCTGGTGCTGCTCTTAAAAAACCAAGACCTTGCGGGCCAACTTTTAGGATGTCGGATGCAAATACCGGTAACATGGATATTGCACCTCCAAAAAGAACGGCAAACATATCCAAGGATATAGCACTAAGTACTATCTGATTAGAAAATACAAATTTTATACCAGATGTAATACTTTGCATGAGCGTTTCATCTTTGCTTTTTCCAGGAACCGGTTTGTTTTTAACCTGCTGAAAAAAGAAAAAACATAATATAAGCAAGGATAATACGGTGAGGTAGGCAGTTTTTATGCCGAAAAATCCGTATACCAAACCTCCGATGGCAGGACCGCTTATCGCAGCAATTTCCCATGTTACGCTATTCCAGGTTGACGAATTAGCATACAATTCCCTAGGAACTAACTGTGCTACTAACGCATTCATGGCCGGCCACAAAAAGGCTCTGGATAATCCTACAAATACAATTACAGCATAAATAGGAAGGGGCCCCCAGATGTGAATCGTTTCTTTGGTATAAATAGAAATTAGAAGCAGAGATGTTGCACATAATATATAAATAGATTCTGCAATAAGTATTATTTTTTTACGACTTGCAATATCAGCAATATGACCGGCATATATAGCAACAGCCAGAAATGGTACAATCTCGGCTAAACCTATCAATCCTAACGAAAGAGGATCTTTTGTTAATTCATAAATTTGCCACCCTACAATTACCGACTGCATTTGAATAGCCAGAGTTAATAAAAAGCGGGCAGTGATAAATGCCCTGTAATCTTTAATCCTTAATACTGCATACGCATCTGAAGACCTACCCATAATTCTTTTTTTAATGAAAAGAGGAGTTGTTATTCCTCGTGTTAAATAGTATCCAAAAGTATGATTTTATAAGGAATTCACACAATTTGCAATTAAGAATTTACAATTAATGCCCAAAGGCATCCCTTCGGGAGAATTTACAATTAAGAATTTACAATTTAATTAAGCTCTGAATGGATGAAATCATAAATATAGGGTATCGCCTTGAGAAAAAGCAACGCTTACAAAGGCTTCCGGGAAGGACAAATTAAAATTGATTTATTACCAGAATTGGGGTATGGAAGCAAATGTTTCCCAAGATAGTCCGATAAAGTAAATGCTTTGCCGAACAGAGTGATGTAACGAGTTTTATTTATTTTTCACAACGTAAAGTTCGTAGAAGTCTCGTTAAATACTTTATTACAAGTGTATAATAAACATTACTCAGCACTCAGTGCTTATTTCTCATTACTAACTTCTGTACCCATTCCAATTACTTATTTCTTCAGTTGGCTTTCGAATTTTGGGTCTTAATGGAGTGTCTGAATATCCGATAGTTATCAGCGCTGGTATTCGTTTGTTTTTGGGTAAGTTTAATATTTTTTTTACTTTGTTTTCGTTGAACCAGCCTACAACACAGGTGCCTAAACCTAAATCGGCTGCTTGTAAGCAAAACTGATTTACAACTATTCCTAAATCAATTAACGAATATTGTTTGCGTTGAAATATACTGGCCAGAGCCGACAATACTTTCATGTTTTCTAAAACAACTGCAATTATTACCGGAGCCTGATGTGTAAAATTATTCATTCCCAGGCCGGAGGCACATTCTGCAACTTTTTCTTTTAAATCCGGATTGTCAATAATAATAAGTTTCCAGGGTTGAGAGTTATTAGCAGATTGTGCTAAACGCGCTGATTCAACACATTGTACTATTTTTTTATTTTCTACCGGTGTGTTTTTATAGCTTCTTACACTTTGTCGGTGTATTACCAATTCTTCAAAATTCATAATGATACATTGAAAATATTGATCGAAATTAAAGAAAAAGTAATAATTGTGGAAAAAAAATCAGATTAAAGATAAATAAAAGAAGATTTAATTTTACCTTTGCGCCATAAACCAATGGTGTTTGTAAAATGGACTATGAGCCCGAGATAATTTTAGTTTTTAATCTGATTTAGCTGGTTAGCAGTAATAAATGTTGCTTCCTGGCTATAATCAAAAATAGTATGGAGGTGGACATGATCTCATTCACAACATTTTATCTGAGTAGAATTCTTGGCCGTAAAGTGTATGATGTTAACGGAAAATTTATTGGCATTGTTAAAGATATTTTAGTAGATGTAAATCACGCTTCTCAAAAGCCTATCGTTATTGGACTTAAAATTAAAAGCAGTTCAAAAACAGCTGTTTATTCTGTTTCCTATTTCCGTGTAAACAAGTTCGAAGGTCGTATTACTGTGACGTGCATAAATATGATTGAACTCTCCGAAAACATTGTTGAGTCTGGAATATTACTTGCCGACGTTATTTTGGATAAGCAGATCGTAGATCTTAATGGCCGTAAGCTTGTAAGGGTAAACGATATCCGGTTGGTTCAGTTTAAAGAAGGAACTTTTGCCGTTGCGGTAGATATAGGAGTTGAAGGTTTATTGCGTCGTATTGGAATTGCCAAAGTTTTGAAATATATTTTTGGCATTTTTAAAATCCCCATTCCTGCAAAATATATTTTATGGGAAGATGTGGAAGCTGTTGATTATAATAATTTAAATATTAAACTTTCAAAGAGTTACACCAAACTACATACACTTCACCCTTCAGATATAGCTGATATTATCGAAGATTTGGATAAAAAATCCCGGACTGAAGTATTCTCTTCTTTAGATGAAGAAAAGGCTGCTGAAGTATTGGAAGAGCTGGAACCCGAATTTCAGGCTCATATTGTGGAGAGTTTACCTGTAGAAAAGGTTGCCGATGTGTTAGAAAAGATGCCTGCTGATGAAGTAGCTGACTTATTGGATACTCTGGAAGATGAAAAAGCTGAACTTCTTTTAAATGAAATGGAAACGGATTCTTCTCAGGATGTAAGGGAGTTGCTCGAATATCCTTTAAATACCGTGGGAAGTATTATGATGAAAGAAGTTTATACCTATAAAAGTACGAATACTGTTGAAGAAGTTTTAGCGGATATCCGGGCTAATAAACCCGATTTCTCAGAACTTTATAATCTTTTTGTTACGGATGATAATAACGAGCTTATAGCCACTTTTACTTTGTGTGATTTGGTTTTATCGCCTGTTGATGCCCGAATTGAAAGCATTATGAAACCAACCCCTGTGCAGTTGATGGATAACGAAAAACTCGACGATGTCGCGGAAATGCTTTCTAAATATAACCTTTTGGCAATTCCTGTAATTGATGATGAAAATGTATTACATGGAATGGTTATAGTAGATGATATCGTAGATGATTTAATTAACAGACGTAGGACCAATAAATAAGATTAGGCATGTTAAAAAATAAAAATTCCATCTTAAAGAGAATTGGATTGTTTTTAGCTATTCTGGGACCGGGAATTATTACAGGAAGTGTTGACAACGATGCAGGGGGTATTACTACTTATTCGATTGCGGGAGCAATGTACGGATATAATCTGTTATGGACTCTAATACCGGCTTTTATTGTTTTGGTGGTAATTCAGGAAATGAATGCCCGTATGGGTATTGTTACCGGTAAAGGTTTAGCCGATTTAATACGTGAAAATGCGGGTGTTAAAATTACCTTTTTTATATTTATCGGACTTCTTATAGCCGATATTGGTAATACAACTACCGAATTTGCCGGTGTTGCCGGAAGTATCGAAGTTTTTGGGGTTAGTAAATACATTTCGGTCCCCATTGTAGCTTTAATCGTTTGGTTTTTAGTAGTTAAAGGTACGTATATGATTGCCGAACGAATATTCCTGATTTTTAGTATTTCTCTGCTTATGTACGTGGTTTCGGCCTTAATGGGAAAACCACATTGGGGAGAAATTGGGCATGCTATTGTAAAGCCTAACCTTCCCTTAAATACACAGAGTCTTTCTATTGTAATTGCTATCATAGGTACTACCATTGCACCCTGGATGCAGTTTTATATGCAATCTTCTGTTATTGAAAAAGGGTTAAAAATGAAAAATTACAGGCTGACTCTTATTGATATTGTAATTGGATGTGTTGCTACAGTAGTTGTTGCTTTTTTTATAATAATAGCCTGTGCCTCTACATTAAATAAAAATGGGATACAGATTAATGAAGCTAAGGATGCAGCTTTGGCTCTAAAGCCTTTAGCTGGTGCTATTGCTTCACAGGTGTTTGCTTTTGGGTTGTTTATTGCTTCCGTTTTTTCTGCTACTATTTTACCATTAGCTACCGCTTTTTATGTTTGCGAAGCTTTTGGCTTTGAGGCCGGTATCGATAAACAATGGGACGAAGCCCGTGAGTTTTACGTATTATATACCGGAATTCTGATTATTTCAGCAGGTATTATATTAATTCCCAATGCACCATTAATTCAAATTTCAGTATGGTCACAGGTTATTAATGGAATTCTGTTGCCCGTAGTTCTTTTATGTATGATTTTGTTAGTGAATAATAAAAAGATTATGGGACAGTATGTAAACAAACCTGTCAATAATATAATTGGATGGATTGCAATTGTTGTCCTTATAATGTTATCCGTTACCTTACTTATACTTCCTCTTTTTCAAAAATAAATTGAGATAATAGATATTAGGAAAGCCTTTGATTTTTTAATCAAGGGCTTTTTTATTGAATATTGCCAGTTGCTTATTATTAACAGTTTGTTCATTGTTTTTGCATGAATTATGCATAATGTAATTTTGTTTAATTAAGACTTTCCTAAGTTTTGTAATTATATTTTTTATTGTAAATTTACGGATTATACACAAGACACTAACTTCGCATTACATAAATATCTTTATAATCAACTATTAATTAATTTTTATGTCACAAGTAAAAAGAGTTTACACTTTTGGTAACAAGCAGGCTGAAGGAAAAGCCGATATGAAGAATCTGCTTGGTGGTAAAGGAGCTAACCTTGCCGAAATGAATTTGATAGGTGTACCTGTTCCTCCAGGTTTTACAATTACTACAGATGTTTGTACCGAGTATAATAAACTGGGTAAAGAAAAGGTTATAGATCTTTTAAAAAAGGATGTTGAAACTTCTATAGTTTTAATAGAGAAATTAACCGGTGGTAAATTTGGCGATGCCGTCAATCCACTTTTAGTGTCTGTACGTTCTGGTGCCCGCGCTTCAATGCCAGGTATGATGGATACTATCCTGAATCTTGGATTAAACAATACTGTAGTTGAAGGTTTGGCGAAAAAAACCAATAATCCCCGTTTTGCATGGGATAGCTATCGCCGTTTTGTACAAATGTATGGTGATGTGGTTTTAGGAATGAAACCTACGTCTAAAATTGATATTGATCCTTTTGAAGAAATTATCGAAGAAGTTAAACACGCTAAAAAAGTGGTTAACGATACCGATCTTACTGTTGAAGATCTTAAAGAATTGGTTGTTAAATTTAAAGCTGCTGTTAAAAAGAAAACCGGAAGTGATTTTCCTGAAAGTTCTTACGAACAACTTTGGGGCGCCATTTGTGCGGTATTCGACAGCTGGATGAACGATCGTGCTATTCTTTACCGTAAACTGAATAATATTCCGGAAGAATGGGGTACTGCAGTAAATGTACAGGCAATGGTATTCGGAAACATGGGTAATACTTCCGGAACAGGTGTTTGCTTTAGTCGTGATGCAGGTACCGGCGAAAATTTATTCAATGGAGAATATCTTATCAATGCCCAAGGTGAAGATGTGGTTGCCGGTATTCGTACACCTCAGCAAATTACCCTCGAAGGTTCTAAACGTTGGGCTGTTTTAGCCGGTGTTTCTGAAGAAGATCGTAAAAACAAATATCCTTCTTTGGAGGAAGCTATGCCTCAGATGTATAAAGAACTTTTTGATATTCAGAGAAATCTCGAAAATCATTATAGGGATATGCAGGATATGGAGTTCACCATTCAGGAAGGGAAACTTTGGTTTTTACAAACCCGTAATGGAAAACGTACAGGTGCTGCCATGGTTAAAATTTCGATGGACATGCTCCACGAAGGTTTAATCGATGAAAAAACAGCTCTCTTACGCAACGAACCTGCTAAATTAGATGAATTACTTCACCCTGTATTTGATAAATCCGCTATTAAAGCTGCAAAAGTACTTGCCAAAGGTTTACCCGCATCTCCGGGTGCTGCTACCGGTCAGGTTGTTTTCTTTGCCGATGAAGCAGAGGAATGGGTAGCTCAGGGTAAGAAAGTAGTTTTGGTTCGTATCGAAACTTCTCCTGAAGATTTAAGAGGTATGCACGTTGCTCAGGGTATTCTTACCGCTCGTGGTGGTATGACTTCTCACGCTGCTGTTGTGGCTCGAGGTATGGGTAAATGTTGTGTTTCCGGAGCCGGTGCTATTTCTATCGACTATAAAACCCGTATCATGAAAGTAGATGGTAAATCCTTTAACGAAGGCGATTTTATCTCTATTAACGGTTCTACCGGTGAAGTTTATGAAGGAAAAATAGCAACTAAGAATGCTGAATTAAGCGGCGACTTTGCAGAATTAATGAAAATAGCCGAAAAATTCACCCGCATGAGTGTTCGCACAAATGCTGATACTCCAAAAGATGCCCAGGTTGCTCGTGATTTTGGTGCAAAGGGTATTGGTCTTTGCCGTACAGAACACATGTTCTTCGAAGGCGAACGTATTAAAGCTATGCGTGAAATGATTCTTGCAAATGATGTTGCGGGACGCGAAAAAGCTTTAGCTAAATTATTACCTATGCAACGCAGCGACTTTGAAGGTATTTTCGAAGCTATGGAAGGATTTGGTGTAACTATTCGTTTGTTAGATCCTCCACTACACGAATTCGTTCCTCACGAAGACGCAAATCAAAAGGAAATGGCCAAAGAATTGGGCATTACTGTTGAAGATGTAAAACGCAAAGTAGATTCATTACACGAATTCAACCCGATGTTAGGTCACCGTGGTTGTCGTTTGGGTATTACATATCCCGAAATTACAGTTATGCAGGCTCGTGCTATCATCGAAGCTGCATTAAATGTAGCCGCCAAAGGTAAAACCGTTCACCCTGAAATAATGGTTCCATTGGTAGGTACAGTAAAGGAACTTCAAATGCAGGTAGATATTATCCGTGCTACTGCCGAAAAAGTCTTTGCTGAAAAGGGAAAGAAAATTGATTACATGGTGGGTACCATGATTGAAATCCCAAGAGCGGCTTTAACTGCTGATGAAATTGCCAAAGTTGCTGAATTCTTCTCTTTCGGAACAAACGACTTAACCCAGATGACTCTTGGTTTTAGCCGCGACGATGCCGGAAAATTCCTCCCTCAGTACGTTGATGCCGGTATTTATAAATATGACCCGTTCCAGGTATTAGATCAAACCGGGGTGGGTAAATTGATGGATATGGGTATTAAATTGGGTCGTTCTTCACGTGCTAAACTTAAAATTGGTATTTGTGGCGAACATGGTGGTGAGCCAATGACAGTTGAATTCTGCCACTCAATTGGTATGGATTATGTGAGCTGTTCTCCTTTCCGTGTGCCTATTGCCCGTTTGGCTGCTGCTCAGGCTGCTGCTAAAGATAAAAAGTAATATATTTTGGATAAAAAAATCCCCGAAGGTGAATTCCTGTCGGGGATTTTTTTGAACCTTTGAACCTTTAAACTTTTTTACCAATCATCCTTGGTAACTTTTTTCTGACCTTTAATTTGATTGTTCAGTGAAGTTAAAAACTCGTTGATAGAAGTTTCAAAGGTAGCTTTGGTGTCCTTAAACTTTTTTACAGTGGTACCATCGGGATTAAACCAAACTTTCCACCGGACATCATCGGTTCCGAAGGTTACCCGGCATTTGGCTTCCTTTATATCAATAGTTAGCGTGTATTCTAAATCATACCAGTAATCAAAATTGTTAGTTCTGATTTTCCAGGCTTTTGTCTTAATTCCTCCTACTTTTACCAAAGCATTTTCATTGTCAATCCGGATAGCCGATTTGGGCATTTTGTAGGTAAGGTTAACCCATTCTTTAACTTTTTTATATATTTCATTTGAGCTTAAGGTTGAACTAAAATTAAGTACTACGGGTTTTACCCCGTCTTTTGTAAGTACGAATTTAGGCGTCGCCTGCGCTTGAGAAAATACACATCCGGTAATGGATATGTATAAAGTTAACAGTAAAATTATTTTTTTCATTTTTTAATGGTTTGGGTTGATATAATTTAATAAAATGGTTGTAGGTTTCAAAATATATTAACGTTTTGTTTGTAGTAATATTTTAAAGCATTTACGAAAGGAATAGGATAATTGTTTGAATAATCTTATTATAAAACGGTTACTGAAATGTATTTGTGGACAATAAAATAAATTTATAAACAATCGTTAAGAATTTATTAATATTCTTGGGCATTCTAAATTTTCTTTTAAATTTGCCACTCTCTAACTTAAACACTAACTAAAATGAAAGGACTTAAGATAATTGTCTTAGCGAAACAGGTACCTGACACCCGAAACGTGGGTAAAGATGCCATGAAGGCCGATGGAACAGTGAACAGGGCCGCCTTGCCGGCCATTTTTAATCCCGAAGATTTAAATGCTTTAGAGCAAGCCTTACGGTTAAAAGACAAATACGAAGGTTCCGAAGTGTCAATTTTAACGATGGGCCCGGGTCGGGCAGCTGAAATTATCCGCGAATCGTTATACAGGGGAGCAGACAAAGGTTATTTATTAACCGACAGGGCTTTTGCCGGTTCGGATACTTTGGCTACTTCTTATGCTTTATCTAAAGCAATTCAGGCTATTGGAGAGTTTGATGTCATTATTTGTGGCCGTCAGGCTATTGATGGCGACACCGCTCAGGTTGGCCCCCAGGTTGCTGAAAAATTAGGTATCCCTCAAATTACTTATGCCGAAGAAATTATTTCAGTAGAAAATTCAAAAATTAAAGTTAAACGTCGTTTGGAACGTGGTATTGAAATTGCCGAAGGTAAACTGCCTATGTGTGTTACTGTAAACAGTTCAGCACCTGATTGCCGCCCCAGAAATGCCAAACTTACCATGAAATACAAACGTGCCTGCACTGTAACCGAACGTCAGGATGCTTCTGAAGATTATATTTCGTTGTTTAACGACCGTCCTTATTTAAATATTAAGGAAATAAGTTTAAAGGATACCAAAGCTGTGGAATCTGAAGTAGGTCTTTCCGGTTCTCCCACAAAGGTTAAGAAAATTGAAAATGTAGTTTTCCAGGTTAAGGAAGCAAAAGTGCTTTCTGCTAAAGACGAAGATATGGAAAACCTGATGGTTGAGCTTATTACAAACCATACCCTGGGTTAATCCTTAGCTTTTGGATGATTACCGTCTCAATTTTTTTGCAAAACATTTTAAGATAATTATTAAGTAAATCATTATGAACAACATATTTGTATATTGCGAGGTAGAAAATGGCGTAGTTGCCGATGTTAGCCTCGAATTACTTACCAAAGGCCGTAAATTGGCCGACCAACTGAAATGTCAGTTGGAAGCTCTCGTTATTGGAGCTAATCTTAAAGGAATTGAAAATTCATTGTTCCCTTTTGGTGTCGATAAAGTTACCATTGCCGATGATGCTCGTTTGTTTCCTTATACTACTTTGCCGCATACTGCCATCACCGTAAAATTATTTGAAGAAGAAAAACCTCAAATAGCTTTGATGGGAGCTACCAGTATTGGTCGTGACCTGGGGCCGCGTGTTTCTTCTGCTTTGCATAGCGGTCTTACTGCCGATTGTACCAGTCTTGAAATTGGAGAACACGAAGACAAAAAAGAAAATAAAGTTTACACAAATCTTCTTTATCAGATTCGTCCTGCTTTTGGTGGAAATATTATTGCCACCATTATCAATCCCGACTGTCGTCCGCAAATGGCAACCGTTAGGGAAGGGGTTATGAAAAAAGAAATTGTAAGCCAGAATTACAAAGGAGAAGTTCGTACTCTTGATGTAAGCAAATATACAACAGATACCGATTTTGTGGTTAGCGTGATTGAACGCCACATGGAAGCTTCAAAGGTTAATATTAAAAATTCGGCAGTTATCGTTTCCGGAGGATATGGAGTTGGATCCCGCGAAAATTTTAAATTATTATTTGAATTGGCCGAAGTGCTGGGCGCCGAAGTTGGTGCTTCCCGCGCTGCTGTTGATGCCGGTTTTGCAGATCACGAACGTCAGATTGGTCAAACCGGAGTAACAGTACGTCCGAAACTTTATATTGCTTGTGGTATTTCCGGACAGGTACAACATACTGCCGGTATGCAGGAATCAGCTATGATTATTTCTATTAATAACGATTCTCAGGCTCCTATTAACAAAATTGCCGATTATGTTATTAATGGCGACATTGCTGATGTAATACCTAAGATGATTAAGTATTATAAGAAAAATTCAAAATAATTAACAGGAAATTCTTAAAGCTAATTTCCGGATTAATATTAACAATTCCTCTTTTTTGAGAGGACTTAAATCATAAGACAATGGCTAATTTTTATATAGATAATAAAGACTTGAAATTTCACTTAAACCATCCTTTAATGCAAAAAATCGTAGCTTTAAAGGAAAGAAATTTTCAGGATAAAGATAAATACGATTATTCTCCTGTTGACTTTGAGGATGCTATGGACAGCTACGACAAGGTCCTTGAGATTATTGGCGAAATTTGCGGTGATATTGTAGCTCCTAATGCAGAATCGGTTGACCACGATGGTCCTCAAATTGTTAACGGCCATGTGGTTTATGCCAAGGGAACCCAGGAAAATATTGATGCTTTACGTAAAGCCGGATTGATGGGGATTACCCTTCCCAGGCGTTTTAAAGGACTTAATTTCCCCATTATACCTTACGTAATGGCTGCCGACATCGTATCTCGTGCCG
>WSSedL1CaDRAFT_10000796_pt1 | contig 20762 bp, 16 predicted proteins | sample WetSurSL1Cattail_FD_9464 | JGI IMG/M metagenome (IMG submission 9464)
CCCGGCCTCCGGCTGGTGCTTCGCCCACACCATCGCCAAGGANGAGCCGCATCCGTTGTCGGCCGCCTTCCGGCTCGACCGTTTCCGCACCGGACATCTCATCGACGAAAAAGGAGTCGGCGCGTCGCCGAATCTGCACTGATGCTTATTCCTTGCCCCTATTGCGGCGCCCGCGATTCTCACGAGTTCACCTATCGCGGTGCGGCCGTCGGTCCCCGGCCCGACCCCGCCCGTCCCGATGCGGCGGACGCCTTCCACGACTACGTCTACCTGCGCGACAATCCGGCGGGCGACAACGCCGAATATTGGTATCACGGAGCGGGGTGCCGCTCCTGGCTTAAGGTGGTGCGCGATACCACCACGCACGAAATCAAGTCGGTGACCGGTGCCGGTGGCGAGGTGAAACCATGAGCCGTCTTTCCTCCGGCGGTTTTATCGACCGCAGCCGCATCGTGAAATTTTCCTTCGACGGCAAATCCTATAGCGGCCATCCCGGCGATACGCTGGCCTCGGCTTTGATCGCCAACGACGTCAAGCTGGTCGGCCGTTCGTTCAAATACCACCGTCCACGCGGCATACTGACCGCCGGCTCGGAAGAGCCTAACGCGTTGGTCTCCTTGCGCAAAGGCGCCCGGCACGAACCCAACACCCGCGCCACCATGGTCGAGCTGTTCGACGGGTTGGAGGCTTTCCCGCAGAACGTTACCCCGTCGCTGTCGTTCGACGTCATGGCGGTCAACCAGCTCATCTCGCGGTTCATCGGTGCCGGTTTCTATTATAAGACCTTCATGTGGCCGGCCTCGTTCTGGGAGAAGTTATACGAGCCGATCGTGCGCGGTTCCGCCGGTTTGGGCACCACGCCAAATGTCCCCGATCCCGATCATTACGAAAAAGCCTCGGCGTTCTGCGACGTGCTGGTGATCGGCGCCGGACCCACCGGTCTGATGGCGGCCCTTACCGCCGCCCGTTCGGGCGCCCGCGTCATCCTTGCCGACGAGGATTATCTGATCGGCGGACGCTTGAATTCGGAAAAGGTCACGATCGGCGATCGCGACGGCGCACAATTTTCCGCCGCCGTCGCGGCCGAACTGGTCGCCATGCCCAATGTCAAAGTGATGTCGCGCACCACGGTGTTCGGCGTCTACGACGATAGCTACGGCGCGGTGGAGCGGGTGAGCGATCATCTGGCGGTGCCGGCGCCCTATCAGCCTCGCCAGCGGTTATGGCGGATTGCCGCCAAGCATACCGTTCTGGCGGCGGGCGCCATCGACCGTCCGATCGTCTTCGACGGCAACGACCGCCCCGGCATCATGCTGGCGCAAGGCGTGCAGACCTATATTAATCGTTTCGCCGCCGCGCCCGCCCGGCGCATGGCGTTCTTTACCTCGAGCGACGGCGCCTGGGTGGCGGCGTTCGATGCCGCCGACGCCGGCGTCGAAATCGCCGCCATCGTCGATGCCCGCAGGACCGTTGCGGACAGGCTTCTGGCCGAAGCGAGGCGGAGAAACATTCGCACGCTTTTGGGCGGTGCGGTGACCGCCGCGCACGGCAGTCCGCTGAAATCCGTCGATGTCGTGGCGGACGGAAAGCGCGAGCGTCTTGCCGTCGACGGGCTGGCGATGTCCGGCGGCTATTCGCCCAACGTGCAGCTCGCCTGCCATCATCGCGGGCGGCCGCAATGGCATCCGGAAATCGGGGCGCTTCTGGCGACCGATCCGCCGCCGCGCATGAAGCTTGCCGGCGCGGCAAACGGTTCCTATGCCTTGTCGGCCTGTCTGGCCGATGGCGCAGCGCAGGGAGCGGAAGCCGCCGTCGCCGCGGGCTTCGCCGCCAAAACCGTAGCGCTGCCGCGTTGCCAGGACGATCCGGTTGAGGTTCAGGCCTATTGGCACGTAAAGGATACCGCCCATTTCGCCTTCGTCGATTTCCAGACCGACGTGTCGGTCAAGGATATCGAGATCGCGGCGAAGGAAGGGTTCATCCCGGTCGAGCATCTCAAGCGCTACACCGCACTCGGCATGGGCGCCGATCAGGGCAAGCTGTCGAACTTCAACGGCCTCGCCATCATGGCGGACATCACCGGCCGTTCCATCCCCGAGGCCGGCACCACCATCTACCGGCCGCCCTATACGCCGGTCAGCATGGGCGCCTTGACCGGCCATCACCGCGCCAAGGATTTCCGTCCCACCCGGCTGACCCCGACCCATTTCTGGGCCAAGCGGCTGGGCGCCAAATTCGTCGAAACCGGCATGTGGCTCAGGGCGCAGTATTTCCCCCGGCCGGGCGATAAGGACTGGCTGGCGACGGTGCAGCGCGAGGTAACCGCGGTGCGTTCGTCCGTCGGCATGATCGACGTTTCCACCTTCGGCAAGATCGATCTGCAAGGCCCCGACGTCGGCAAATTGCTCGACCGGGTTTACGTCAACACGTACTCCACTTTGCCGGTCGGCAAGGCGCGCTACGGTGTGATGCTGCGCGAAGACGGCATGGTGATGGACGACGGCACCACCGCCCATTTATCCGACGATCACTGGGTGATGACCACCACCACGGTGAATGCAGTCAAGGTGTTCTCGCATCTCGAATTCTGTCTGCAAGTGCTGTGGCCGGATCTCGACGTGCGCATGGCGTCGATTTCCGAGCAGTGGGCGCAGATCGCGCTGGCCGGTCCCAACGCCCGCAAGGTCTTGGAAAAGATCGTCGACGATCCCGCCGCGGTGGCCAACGAGGCGCTGCCGGTAATGGGCGCCAAGGAAGCCAAGCTGATGGGCGGCATCGCGGGTCGCGTCTTCCGGCTGTCGTTCTCCGGCGAACTCGGTTTCGAGGTGGCGGTTCCCGCCCGTCACGGCGAGAAGCTCGCCGAGGCGATGATGGCGGCAGGCAAGGAATTCGGCATCACCCCCTATGGCACCGAAGCCCTGGCGATGATGCGCATCGAAAAGGGGCACGTTTCCGGGCCGGAACTGAACGGCCAGACCACCGTCGCCGACCTCGGCCTCGGCAAGATGGCGTCCAAGAAGAAGGATTACATCGGCCGGGTGTTGTTCGAACGCCCCGATCTGACCGACGAAAATCGCCTGGGCTATGTCGGCATCGTCCCCGTCGACAAGCGCAATGTCCTGCGCGCCGGCACGCATCTGATGCCGCTCGGCGCGGCGGTAGCGGTCGCGAACGATCACGGATTCGTCTCTTCGGCCACCCAGTCGCCGACCTTCGGCCATGCCGTCGGGGTGGGATTCCTCGCCGGCGGAGCGAAACGGATCGGCGAAAAAATGCGCGCCTACGATCCGTTGCGCGGCGGCGATTTCGAGGTGGAAATCTGCTCGCCCTATTTTTACGATCCGCAAGGAGAACGCACGCGTGTCTGACCTTCTCGCTTCTCTGCTTCCCGACCAGCCGCTCGCGCCCGGCCGCTACGGCGCCGATACCCAAGCGCCCGGCGTCAAGGCCAAACGGCTCGATCTTGCCTTGGCGACGCTCACCGCCGGACGCGGCGCCGCGCCCGCGCTGGCCGCCGCCCTGGCGGCCGGGATCGGTATCGCGCTTCCTGCCGGCGCCCAATATGTCGCCGTCGACGGCATCGGCTTTATCGGCATCGGCCCGGGGCGGTGGACCGTGGCGGCGGAGGGCATCTCCGGCGAGGCGTTGCTGGAGCGGCTTAAAGCCTTTCTCGGCGCCAACGGCTCCGCCTGCGATCAGAGCGACGGCTCGGTGGTGTTCGAACTGTCCGGCCTTAAGGTGCGCGATGCGCTCGCCAAGCTGCTGATCGTCGACATCGATCCGGCGGTCTTTTCGGCGGGCAGCGCCGCCACCACCTCGGCGGCGTTGATCGGCACGACATTCTGGCAAACCGACACTGCACCGACCTACCGTTTCGCCGTGGCGCGCAGCTATGCGCCCGCTTTTGTCCGGGCTTTGGCGGCCAGCGCGGTGGAATACGGTTTCGAGCTGACGTAATCTTTCCCGACGTGTAACCCTTTGAGGTAATCGATGCCTGCAGCCATCATCGACGGCAAGTTGCATGCCGCAGCTTTGCGTCAGCAATTGATCGAAGAAACCGCCCGCCTTAAGGCGGTGCATGGGCTGGTTCCCGGTTTGGCTACGGTGCTGGTCGGCAACGATCCCGCCAGCGAGGTCTATGTCCGCAACAAAAACAAGACCGCCGAAGCGATCGGCTTCAATTCGGTGCATGCGCATCTGGCCGCCGACGCGAGCGAGGCGGCGGTGCTGGCTGAGGTTCGCCGGCTCAATGACGATAGGTCGGTACACGGCATTCTGGTGCAGATGCCGCTGCCGAAACAGATTCGCGACGAAGCGGTGCTCGATCCCCTCGATCCCGCCAAGGATGTCGATGCCCTGACCCCCGCCAATGCCGGACTTTTGCTGTCGGGGCGGGCGAAACTGGTTTCCTGCACGCCCAAGGGCATGATGATTTTGCTGAAAGCGACGCTGGGCGATATTGCCGGCATGGATGCGCTGGTGATCGGCCGTTCGCTGCTGTTCGGCAAGCCGGCGGCGCAGCTTCTTTTGGCCGCCAACGCCACCGTGACCATGGCGCATTCGAAAAGCCGCGATCTGCCCGCGCTTTGCCGCCGGGCCGACATTCTGGTCGCCGCCATCGGCAAGCCGGAGTTCGTCAAGGGCGATTGGGTGAAACCCGGTGCCACGGTGATCGACGTCGGCATCAACCGGGTGCCGGCAGGCGAGGGCAAGACCAAGCTGGTCGGCGATGTCGCCTACGACGAAGCCAAGGCCGTGGCCGGTCACATCACGCCGGTCCCCGGCGGGGTGGGCGCCATGACCATCATCTGCCTGATGCGCAACACCTTGATTGCTGCCGCGGCGCAGACCGGGCTGGATATTCCTCAAGTATGACGGTCGATCTAGCGGACTGGAAGGGCGCGCCCTTGCCGCGGCGCATCGCGCTGGAAGGCCGCTATGCGCGGCTGGAACCGCTGGAGGCGCGTCACGCCCGCGATCTTTATCAAGGCGCCGCCGCTCCGGGCGCCCCGGCGCGGTTTCGCTATCTGCCCGAACATCCGCCCCGCGATGCGGCGGAGTTCGATGCCTGGATGGCCAAGGCCGTCGCGTCCGACGATCCTCTGTTCTTTGCCGTCGTCGACCGCCGGACCTGGCGCGCCGAGGGGCGCCAAGCCTTGATGCGCATCGTGCCGAACCACGGCGTCATCGAGGTCGGCAATGTGCTGTGGGGCCCCGCCATCGCCAGAACCCGCGTCGCTACCGAAGCGCTTTATCTGTTCNCCCGCCATGTCTTCGAAGATCTCGGCTATCGGCGGTTCGAGTGGAAATGCAACGCCTTCAACGAACCGTCGAGGCGCGCGGCGTTGCGTTTCGGTTTCCGCTTCGAAGGGATCTTCCGCCGGCATATGGTGGTGAAAGGAGAATCCCGCGATACGGCGTGGTTCGCCATGACGGACGCGGATTGGCCGGCGATCGCGGCCGGCTTCCTTGCCTGGCTGGAGCCGGACAATTTCGACGAGGCGGGAAAGCAGCGAAATCAGCTAAAGGTGTGCGGAACGTAATCCTGCCGGCGCGCTGCACACAAAAACGCATGCCTTGCGCGGTTTTTTTCGCGCAGAGGCATGCGGGTCATCCCGATTAGGCGATGACCGGTTTGGCGGCAAGCTTCTGCGCCGTAAGAACCAGCTCGGCGGTGAGCAAGGCTTCTTCCTGGTTTTGCGCCGTCTCGGTGCGATGGAGGATGTCCGAGACGAATTGCGGCCCGAACGGCAGCACCACGTTGCTGCAATCGACGAACCGTACGCCTTTTTTGTCGACCAGAAAGAGATGGTTGCCGCCCGGCCGGCCGGCAATGTCGGCATATTTGCGCAGCTCGATGTAGCCTTCGGTGCCGAGCAGGAATAGACGTCCGTCGCCCCACACGCCGAGCCCGTCCGGGGTAAACCAATCGACGCGGATATAGCCGGTGCCGCCGTTGCCGACCGCAACCATGTCGCCGAAATCCTCGAATTCGGGATATTGCGGATGGGCGACATTGCCGGCCTGCGAGGCGACGACGCGCGCGTTGGTAGATTTGGTAAAATAGAGAAACTGCTCGATCTGGTGCGAACCGATGTCGGTCAAGATGCCGCCGTAACGCTGCGTGTGCCAAAACCAGTCGGGCCGCGAAACGCTGTTGATTTGATGCGGGGCGAGGTTGACCGTTTGAATCACCTTGCCGATGGCGCCTTGGTCGACGAAATAACCGGCCTGGATCGCCGCTTTCACTTCGAGACGCTCGGAATACATGATCGCGAACTTACGCTTGGTCTCGGCAACGGTTTTCCGCACCTCGGCCAACTGTTCGAGCGAGGTGATGGCCGGCTTGTCGGAAAGATAGTCCTTGCCGGCCTTCATCACGCGAATGCCGAGCGGGGCGCGCAAATCGGGAATGGGTGCGCCGCAGACCAGCTTGATGGTCTTGTCGTTGAGAATGTCCGCTTCGCTTTTGGCCAGCGGGATGTCGCCGAACAGCTTGCGAAAATCGGCAATTTGCTTGGGATCGGTCGCGAAAACCTTCTTCAACTTGCCGCCGCCCCGTATGATCGCGGCGGTCATGCCCATAATATGATAGTGATCGAGCCCAATGACCGCAAAGGCGACGGTCTGTTTGCCGAAGGGGGCGGCGTCGAAACCGGCCGGTGCGGTTTCCTCCCCGGCGGCTTTGGCGGGATCGGCGGCGAATGCCGGCATGGCGCCCATGGCGCCTGCGGCCATCAACAAGGCTCTGCGGTTTACGGTTTGGCTCATCGGTTCCTCTCCAAGGTTTCGGCGTCTTTGCGCCGCGGCCGTAACGACTCTTTTGTTCGACTGTATCACGGTTTTGGGGTGAAGACGGCACTCCGATCCCCGGAGCAAATCGCCGCCATCCGGCGGTGACGTGCTCCGGGGTAAGCGCTTAGGGCTTAAAGCTTGTAGTACTGTTCCCATTCCTTGCGGGGAGGGGTGCCGCGAAGAAGAGCGTCCGCCATGTCGTTATTGACGATTTTTTTCTTCACCGGGTCGAAGACGACCTTGGTGTTCAGCCGCTGGGCGATAATGCCCAGGGCCATAGCCTGGCATAGCGGGCCGGCCACGGCGAAACTCGACCGGCATTTCTCTTCGCCCTTGCAGGCGCGCACGAAGTTGAGGAAGTGATCGGACGGGCTCATCGGCACCTCGGGCAGATGCGCCATGACATCCTTCTGCCGCTCTCCGCCGATGATTTCCAGTTCGCTGGCGTGCGATCCGCCCTTGAAGATCAAGCCGTCGCCGTAGATGACTTTGCCCGGCGCCAGTTTCTTGGTTTCGATGACGCCCGAGGTGGGCGGCGGAATGTTGGGGTCGACCACGGAGGTTCCGAAATTGTCCGGCAGAGGGGGAAAATTCTGTTGCCCCTCGTACCAGGTCAATTCGAGCGGCGGCAATTTTCCCCGCTTCGGGAAGCTGAATTTCAACGTGGCGTTTTGCGGGTAGATCACCGGGCTAAAGCCGTTCATATAGGTCGACTCGACAACGGTCGGCAGACCCAGCTTGAGAAATTGGTGCGCGTTGTCGAAAATGTGGGCGCCCCAATCGCCCAGTGCCCCGTTGCCGAAATCGTACCAGGACCGCCATTCGCCGACCATGTAGGCTTGGTTGTAGGGGTGCGGAACCGCCGTTGCCAGCCAAGTATCGAAGTCGAGGCCTTCGGGGATGGGCTGTTCGGGCAGATAGTCGCCGAAGGCCTTGCCGTGCCAGCGCCGCGGGCTGTTCATGAAGGCGGTGATTTTGGTCACGTCCTTGATGATGCCGGCCTTGACCCAGGTTTCGAACTGAAAATATCCCTGTCCGGAATGCCCCTGGTTCCCCATTTGGGCGGATACCTTGTAGGTCTTTTCCGCATTCATCATCAGCTGAATTTGGTGGAAGCTGTGCCCCATCGGCTTTTCGCAGTAGATATGCTTGCCGGCGGCCATGGAGCGCATGGCGATCGGGAAGTGGGAAAAGTCCGGCGTGCCGATGCTGACGGCAACGAACTCTTTCTCCATTTGATCGAACATCTTGCGGAAGTCGCGGAACGTCCGTGCATTGGGGAACATGTTGAGGATCGCGGCGGTTTGCGGCGAGCCGAGATGCGTATCGCACAGGGCAACGACGTTGACGAGACCGGTGGCGTGTAAGCCCCTGATCACGTCGGCACCGCGCCCGCCGATGCCGCAGCAGGCGATATTGATCTTTTCGCCCAACGTATCCGCCCGAAGCAGCGCTGGGTTTGCGATCGTGCAAACGGCACCGGCGGCGATGCCGGAGAGAATCGTCCGGCGGTTAGGATGAGTGGTCATGATTTCCTTCCCAGGTTCGGTTGACGGATGATGATTTTTTTCACGTACAGAACTCCGCATTTGAAAATGCGGCAAGCGCACAGAACGCCGTACGACACGATGGTCAATCCCAGCACCCAGGGCCAGGACGTGACCAACTCGGTCCACGGGGTCTTGAAGGCGACGATGGCATAGACGTTCAAGGCGCACGCAAAGAGCGCACAGCCCAGCAGAATGAAGCTTTCCTTCCGCAAATCGGGAAGCGGAAGGACGATTTTTCTCATGCGGAGTAGTTTCCAGGCCATTGCACTTCCCGTTGTTCTTCCATCGCCATTACGCCCATGAGCGCGGCGACCCCGGACCGATAGGCGTGATCGATCATGTATGGCGCCCTCCGACCGAGGCGCACCGCATTGACGAATGCCGCCAAAGATAGGCCGGTGCCGTCGTCGCGATCGGGATCTTCCGGCAATGGAGTGCCCTTGGTGTCTTTCTTGAGGTCGGGCACCCAACTGGGGCCGCCGATGGGGACGGCTTCGAGGGTGCCCTTTTCGATCTGGTTGATCAACTGAACGATCCCCGGAGCAGGGGGCGGATTTTCGCTGTAGTATTTCGCCGTCTCCAGTTCGAGGGTGCCTTTCGGCCCCAACAATTGGACTTCCAATCCGTAGAACCGGTTGCTGCTCAAGGAATCGTAAACGAACGAAACGCCCTTGGGATATTTGTAGATGACGTTGACGTTGTCGAAAACGTCGCGGCCGTCCTTCCAGTAGTTGATGCTGCCGTATCCGACGCAGGCAAGCGGATGCGCATCGAGAAACCAGTTCGCCACGTGCAGATGATGCGAGGCCAGCTCGGTCATCAGCCCGGCCGAATATTTGCGGTAGAGGCGCCAGTTGAACAGCGCCTCCAAATCCGCAGAGGGCACCGGGCGGCGCCAGGCGGTGTTCCGGTGCCAATAGGCCCTGATTTGCGTAATCGGTCCCAGATCGCCCGCCATCACCTGCTTTAGCGCATATAAGGTGCTGCGGTGGAAAAGCCGCTGGTGGCCGATCTGAAACGTCTTCGTACTGTTAGCCGCCGCCCGTGCCACGGCTTTGCAATCGTCGATGGTCAGGGCGAGACTTTTTTCGCAATAGACGCTTTTTCCGGCGTCGAACGCCGCCAGACACATGGGGGCGTGCAAATACAGCGGCGTCGCGATGACCACCGCATCGATGCTCGTATCCTCCAGCAGCCGGCGATAGTCCTTATATTGCGCAACCGGCTTGCCGATCGCGCGTTGGCCGTCGTCGAGATGGGGTTGATACACGTCGCAAAGGGCCGCTATTTCAACGGCGGGCGTATGCAGCAAATGTTCAAGCAGAAATTGCCCGCGCGAACCGGGGCCGATGATGCCGACCCGCACCCGGTCGGAAGGGGCGCCGCCCGCCGGGGCTGCCTGCAGCGGCGCAAACCACGGCAAAGTGCCGAGCAGCGCCGAACCGGCGATCCCACCGGCCAATTTTTTCAAAACCTCGCGGCGATGTTCGGTCCGGCCGTGAACGGCCAAGTCGATGTCTGGGATTTCGTCGGTCATACGGCACTCCCCTCGTAAATCGGGGTTGGAATAAAATCGGCGTCGCTGCGGACGTCCAGAACCCGAACCTTGCCATACCGGGAAAGCAGGCGCGGGCGTTCGGCGGGCGAGGCGATGTACAAAGCGGTCGACAGCACTTCCGCTTCGACCGGGCATTCGCCGACGACGGCTAGCATGCGCGGCCCGTTTGCCCAGGCCCCGGTTCGCGGATCGACGATATGCTCGCGCCCCGGCGTCTGCCCGGATACGGACATGGCCTCGTTCGACAAGGGCAGGTCCGTATTCGGGACATCGGCAAGGCCGATGTGCCAGGGACCGCCGTTGGGATGTTCTCCGAGCGCTAAAATCGAGCTTTCGCCGAAACTGACGAAGGCTTGATCCACGCCGTTTCGTTCCAGAATGGCCTTCACGCCCTTAAGGGCCAAGCCTTTGCCGATGCCGCCCAGATCGAGAACCAATCCGGGCGCGGTAAACCGGACGGATTGCTCCCGCTCGTCGAAGACAACCTTGTCCAGCCCGTATTGCCGATTCGGGCGGGCATGTTCGGTTGGGCGGGAAGAACGTGCCGGCGCATCGGAAGCCCGCCTGCGATACGCCCCCAGTGCAATATCGAACAGACCGTATGTTTGCTCCCAATGACGCCGGCACTGCATCAGTACGTCCCACAACGCGTTCGGAACGCGTGCTGCGCCGTCAAAGGCTTGAGCGTTGATCCGCGCCAAAGCACCCTGGCGGAAGCGGCTCGTCATCTCTTCTTGCGCATCGACATATCGCCGGACTTCGAGCGACAAGATGCGCCCGAGGTTCCCGGAGATCTCCGGGAACACCAGCGAGAAGCGAGTATTCATCGCAAAAAAAGTATGATGGTACACGCGTACCGGCATATCTAGCGGCCGGATAGATTCCGTAACTTGATGTTCCTATAGAAGACGGTGTTGCCGTGATCCTGCAAAAGGATGTGTCCGTCGGCCCATTCGCCGAAGTCCGGAATGTCCTTGAACTTGCTTAAGGCCACCGCGGCCCGATACTCCGCCGATCCCCGCGTGAACTCGACGGTCTTCATCCCGTTGAGCCAGAAGGTGACGTGCTTGTTCTTCGACAGGATGCGGGCATTGTTCCATTGCCCGACCGCAAAGACTTCCTTGTCCTTGACGGCGGGAATGACGTCGTAGAATGAACCGATCGTGCGATCTCCGTCGCGTCCGAGTTTCGCGTCGGGGTGGCGTGCGTCGTCCAAGACCTGGAATTCGAGGCCGATGCCGGAACCGATGGCGACCGGCTTGCCGGTGACTTTGTCGATCGGCGACAGGTTTTCCTGCACGAAGGTCTTTATTCCGCTGTTGGCGCCGGGCGTGATCTTGAAGTCCACGCTGAGTTCAAAATCGGAATAGCGTTCGCGCGTGATGATGTCGCCGCCGCCGCGCGATTCTTCGCCGCCCCGTTCGTGAATGGCAAGGGTGCCGTCGCACATGGTCCAGCCGGTTTGCGGGAAACTATCCGAACGGGTGCTTCGCCAGCCCGTGGAGGTCTTGCCGTCCCACAGCAGGGTCCAGCCCGTAGCTTTTTCCGCCTCGGACAGACGATTGACCGCGGGGTCCGTCGCCGTCGCCTTACAATCGTCGCCGGCTGGCGCGCCTTGTGCTCCGACCGGCAAGGCAACGGCGAGTGCAAAAGACATGAAAACGTACTTAAGCATGAAATTCTCCCTTGGTTGTTTTCCTCTTCCGGTTTCTACGGCAGTGCGGCGACAGGGGCCGGAACCGTGCGGACGATATCGTAGATTATTATACGGCTTTATTGCGGCATCGTCCGGTCAAACCGGTGTCCGTCCGTTGCTTCGTCGACACCATAACGATCGCGTTTCCGTCACCTGCCTGCCGGCAGCAACGTTTCCATGCGCAACATCCTACCCTTCCCGTCGATGGTCCGCTGCGTTACCCGCAGTCAAATGTCAGACAATTCGGCCGTCGTTTTTAAAATGCCTCAAAACCTCATTCCAAACAATGGCGAAAAGGTTCACGATTTAAGGAGCGTCCATATGGTAATCCGCGGCCGTTTTTCCTCTGCGACGGGCTTCGTTTTTTGCGTTGAAACCGGTGCCTTGAAGTAAAGTTTTCAGACGGTGAAACGGCTGCACGGAATGATCGCTCGCTATATACCTATGGGTGTACAAATGCGTTGTCGTAGTTATTGGTGCTATTGCATGCCGTGCGGCGCCAAACATGCCCGAAGAAGATAACCTCCGTTCCGATGCGTGGAGGGTGTATGTGTGGTACTACCTCATGAAGGGGCAGGCTGTTACATCCGTGCCGCCTAATGTCCGCAATTGCTAGGTGATGTCATGCTGAAAGGAATCTCTCCCCTGTTGTCGCCGGAACTGCTGGCGACGTTGAGCCGGATGGGACACGGCGACGAAATCGTCTTGGCCGATGCGCATTTTCCCGGCGAGACCGTCAATCGACGGGTACTGCGCGCCGATGGTCTCAAGATTGCGTCGCTGCTGGACGCGATACTGCCGCTCTTCGTGCTCGATCCTTACGTCCCCGATCCGGTCATGATGATGGCGGCGGTGCCCGGCGATACGCTGGATACGCAGGTTTTGAAATCCTATCGCGAGGCGATCGAACGCCACGCACCGGAGGTGCCGCCAACCGTTTTCATCGAGCGGTTTGCCTTTTACGAGCGGGCGAAATCCGCGTTTGCGGTGGTCATGACCGGAGAGACCGCAAAATACGGCAATATCATTATCAAGAAGGGCGTCACCCCGATCGGCTGAGTCGCTCCATGAGGCGAAGGCGGTGTCGGCGGTCGTCGTTGGGGAAGATAGCGCGGCAAAAAGCGCTGCGGATCGTCGCAGAGATAGAGGGGGCGTGTCCCGCATTTTGTTGAGAGAACGCTTCTCACACGCATTGCTCCCGGTAGCAATTATGCGGCGGTAACTTTTTTGAACCGAATATGGCGATTTCGTCTTTTTTTTATGGAAATCAATCCCCTACTGTGTACTTGGCGGGGCCGTTTGTCGCGTTACATCTGCCGAAAATACCGGCATAACGAACGCGATTTGTCATAATAAAAAAAGAAACGAAACGCGATATTTTGCGCTGGACGGAAGAAGCGCGCGGGTGCCCGGGCGGTTTGGCCTTACGTAAAGGAAGAAAACATGATGCATGCAAGGAGCCGGAGATGACCAACATCGTCTATGGCGTGTGGGACGGCGTGGCCTACGATCATCGCCACAGAGACGCCAGCCTGCCGGACGAGGTCTCGCTGAAGGGCCTCGATGTGTTCGATGCCGGCAACAAGATTCGCGCATTCATCGGCGACCGTGGTTTTTTCGTGTTCGATCCGCATGTCAGCTTGATCGACGCCTTTTGGCATTACATGAACAAGGCGGCCGACCAATCCTGCGGCAAGTGTACGCCGTGCCGGATGGGCACCGTCCTGGTCCGCGACGCCCTCGACGCGCTTCGTCACGGCGAAACGCCGGCGATCAGCTTCGACGATATGCTGGCGCTGTCGCGTCAGATGACCGACACCTCGCTATGCGGCCTGGGCCTCACCTGCGCCAAGTCGCTGACCGCGGCGCTGGAAAAGTTCCGCGACGTGTTCGAGGAAGAGGCCAAGATGGGCCCCGCGCCCGAGCAGAACGGCATGGTTTACGTTACCGCGCCGTGCATCGAGGCCTGCCCTTCGAAGATCAACGTGCCGCAGTACATCGACTACATCCGCGACGGCAAGCCGGAGCATTCGCTCGGCGTCATCCTGCAGAAATATCCGATGGCCGCCACCTGCGGCCGCGTCTGCGTGCGGTTCTGCGAAATGGCCTGCCGGCGCAATCTGGTCGACGAGGCGGTCGGCATCAAGACGCTGAAGCGCTACGTCGCCGACTATCAGACCCGCACCCATGCGCTGCAGTTTTCCAAGGATCTGATCGCCGAGCCTCTGCCCGCCTCGATGCGGGTGGCGGTGGTCGGCGCCGGCCCGGCCGGCGTTTCCTGCGCCTACCATCTGCTGCTGCACGGCTATCACGTCGATATTTTCGAAGAGATGCCGCAGGCGGGCGGTATGGCGGCGATCGGCATTCCCAGTTACCGGCTGCCGAAGGATGTCTTGCTGTCGGAAATGGACATCATCACGGCGCTGGGCGGAAATTTTCAGTTCGGCCAGAAGCTCGGTCGCGACTTCTCGATCGACGGGTTGTTCGGTAAGGGCTATCGCGCGGTGTTCCTGGGCTTGGGCTGTCAGGAAGGCACCCAACTCGGGGTCAAGGACGAAGACCCCAGCTTGGGGGGGTACGAATCCGGCATCGGGTTTCTGCTCAAGGTTCACGACCACGTCGCCGGCATCAAGAAGGTCGAGCTTAAGGGCGAAGTGGTGGTGGTGGGCGGCGGCAACGTGGCGATGGACTGCATCCGCTCGGCCATCCGCATGGGTGCGTCTCGCGTACACCTAGTCTATCGGCGCACCAAGACCGACATGCCCGCCGACCAAGAGGAGATCGAGGCCGCCGAAAAAGAAGGCATCATCTTCCACTATCTCAACAATCCGACCAAGGTTCTGTCGGAAAACGGCAAGATCGTCGGCATCGAACTGGTGGAGATGCGCCAGACCGAGGTCGATGCGCGCGGTCGGCGCAATGTGGTGCCGATGCCGGGAACCGAACACACTTTACGCTGCAACACCATCATCGCCGCCATCGGCCAGCAGGTCCGGGCCGGGGCGTTGACGCCGGAAGACGGCGTCTCGCTCAACAAATGGCGATGCGTCGATGTCGACAAGACAACGCTGTTGACCTCGCGGCCGGGCGTGTTCGCCGGCGGCGACTGCGCCTCCGGTCCCTCGACCCTGATCCACGCCATGGCCAACGGTCTCAAGGCCGCCCGCGCCATCGACGATTGGATTCGCCTCGGCGAAGTGCGCTTCTTCCCGCGCTCGCGGATGCGGCAGATTCTGTCGGACAACCGACTTCTGGTCGAAGATTGCGTCGAGGTGCCGGTGCGCTCGGAATACCGCGTCCATCACCCCGAACTCGACCCGGAAGTCCGCCGCCAGATGTTCGAAGAGGTCGAACAGCCGATCAGCGCCGAAGAGGCCTATAAAGAGGCCAAGCGCTGCATGCGTTGCTTCCGGCTCTATTCGGTGATCACCGACCGGCCCATTCCTCCATCCCATTCCTAACGTAGGGCGCTTAAGACACATGGATACCATCACTCCCAAGGTCGGCGGCGAAGGCGACGAACGCAAGTACACCCTGACCGCCACCATCAACGGTCACCCGGTCAAGGCCGAGCCCAACGAGACCATTCTGCATTGCGCCCGCCGCTACGGCGTTTACGTTCCGACGCTGTGCGAACTGGACGACATCGATCATTTCCCCGGTACCTGCCGGGTCTGCGTGGTCGAGATCAAGCTGCCGAACGCGGCCCAATCGCATCTCGCCACCTCGTGCAACACCCCGGTGGTCGAAGGCATGGAGGTGAAAACCCGCACCATCCGGGTGCGCGACGCCCAGCGGTTGCAGGTCGAACTTTTGATGGCCGACCACCATCAGGACTGCGCCACCTGCGTCCGTCACGGTTCCTGCGAACTGCAGGATGTGGCGCAGTACGTCGGGCTTTATCAGAACCGCTTCTTCGATCCTATACGCCTGAAGGCCCGTCAGATCGACGATTCCTCGCCGGCGATGATCCGCGACATGACCAAATGCATCCGCTGCCAGCGCTGCATCGCCATCTGCCGCGACGGCCAGGGCGTCGATGCCCTGATCCGCACCGGCATCGGCCAGGAAGCATCGGTCGGCCTGCGCTTCGGACTGAACCAGAGAGAATCCTCCTGCGTCTCCTGCGGCCAATGCGTGCTGGTCTGCCCGACCGGCGCGCTGGGCGAACGCGACGAAACCGATAAGGTCATCAACTACCTTTACGATCCCGACATCGTCACCGTGTTCCAGTTTGCGCCCGCGGTGCGCGTGGCGTTCGGCGAGGAGTTCGGTCTGCCTCCCGGTACCAACGTCCAGGGGCAGATCATCACCGCGCTGAAACAGATGGGCGCCGACATCGTGCTCGATACCAACTTCGGCGCCGATTTGGTCATCATGGAGGAAAGCGCCGAGCTGCTGCATGCGCTCGGCAAGGGCCAGCGGCCGACCTTCACCTCGTGCTGCCCGGCCTGGATAAATTTCGCCGAGCGGCATTTTCCCGAAATCCTGCCGAATCTGTCTTCGACGAAATCGCCGATGCAGTCGCTCGGCGTTATCGCCAAGACCTATCTGCCGGAAAAGATGGGAATCGACCCGAAGAAGGTTCGCGTCGTCGCCATCATGCCCTGCATCGCCAAGAAGGACGAGGCGGTGCGTCAGCAACTGCAGTTCGAGGATATGGCGGAGATCGACACCGTTCTCACCACGCGCGAATTCGCCCGGCTGCTGCATCGCGAAGGCATCGACCTCGCCAAACTGGAGCCGTCCGATTTCGACAATCCCTATATGAGCGAGTTCTCCGGCGCCGGCGCCATCTTCGGCACCACCGGCGGGGTAATGGAGGCGGCGGTGCGCTCCATGTACTACGTTGCCAATGGCGTGGAATACGGCGCCATCGAGTTCGCCCAGTTGCGCGGCTTCGAAGGCGTGCGCACCGCCACGGTGGACATGGGCGGCAAGATCGGCAACGTGAAGGTGGCGATGGCCCACGGCCTCAAGCCCGCGCGTCAGCTTGCCGAAGCCTGCAAGAACGGCGAGGCCGATTTCGACTTTATCGAGATCATGGCCTGTCCCGGTGGTTGCGTCGACGGCGGCGGGAACCTGCGTTCGAAAAAGGCCTATATGCCCAACGCGCTCAAGCGCCGCGAAACCATCTATGCCATCGACCGCGCGAAGACGGTGCGCCAGTCGCACAACAACGAGCAAATCAAGGCGCTCTATCGCGACTTTCTCGAAAAGCCGTATTCCGACAAGGCGCATCTCCTGCTGCACACCTTGTACAACGACCGCAAGCTGACATTGACCCGTAGCGTCAGAGAAATTTGGTCGGAGATTAACTTGAGTACGATGGTGTATTGATCGGCATTGAGTAAAAAAATCGGGCCGTCGGCGCATCCCAAATGCCCCGGCGGCCTTTTTTGTCGTCGCCGATCATTCGATGGCGCAAGTCGGGGCGTTGAAACAAGTCTATGGAAAACGTTACCGGCACAAAACCGTTTTCCTCTGGACAAGTGCGGCGAAAACGTGGCATCGGAGCGTGTGCGTAATTCGGATCGATCCGATTACGGGCCACGTGGCCGGTGCGTCCTAGGGACGTGCCGGCGTCTCCTAAGGAGGCCGCCAGATGTATGGCAGTGGTTTGTGCGCGAACAGGTGTCGCACGCGCGTATACGGTTGGGCTGCGTGGCGTAATCAATCATACGTTGTCCATAGTAGGAAAACGCGATCGTTTGAGCACAAACCGGCGGGGTTAAGGCCATTTTGGCCAGCCGGGCTTTTCGTCTTTAGGGGATCGTCCATCAACAGAACCTGATTACCCTATTTCGCAACGATTCTTGCGAAGACGGAATAGTATGTGCCGTCGCGTCATTTCCTGAAGTCCGGCGAAAAAACCGGAGTGAAAAATAACAGGGAGTGAAGCAACACATGGAAGGTCAGTCGCCAGTTCAACTGGAAGTCGAAAGACTAATTCGCGTTCACGGGCGCAACCGCACGGCATTGATGCCGATCTTGCAGGAACTCAACCGCGCGCATTCGTACCTCTCGGAGGAAGCGATGCTGTGCGTATCCAAGGAACTGGGGGTTCCGCGCGCCGAGGTATACGGCGTCGCCACATTTTACAGTTTCTTAAGCGTCCGTCCGCGCGGGCGTTTTGTCATCCGCATGTGCCGGTCGATCTCCTGCGCCAAGCAGGGCAAGTTCCACCCGGTCACCGCCGCGCTGATGGAGGAACTCGGCATCAGCTTCGGCGAGACCACTCCCGATGGGCTGTTTACCCTGGAAAAGACCAACTGCATGGGCATGTGCGATCAGGGACCGGCGATCCTGGTGAACGAAGACGTGCATGTGAAGCTGACGGTCGCCTCGGTGCTGGAGATCATCGACGATTACCGGCGCAAGGCCAAGGCGGAAGGATTCGGCAAGAAGATCGCCTGACCGGCAGGCGAAGGTCGAACGCCGTTATCGGTGTTCCCGAAAAAAGATAACAGCCAACACTGGCGAGGAAACAATGGACGTTAAATCGGTTCGCGGGCTGGTCGGCAACAAGCTTTCGTTCGAAAGCGTGTCCGCCGACAACGGCCTCAAACGCGCCGCCAACATGACGGCGGACGAAATTATTTCACAAGTGATTGCATCGGGTCTTCGCGGCCGCGGCGGCGCAGGCTTTCCCACCGCCAAGAAATGGGAATTCGCCCGATCGGAAAAAGGCGATTCCAAATACATCGTGTGCAATGCCGACGAGGGCGAACCGGGCACTTTCAAGGATCGGCTGATCCTGACCGACTTCCCCGATTTGGTGTTCGCCGGAATGGCGATCGCCGGCAAGGCGGTGGGCGCCGAACACGGCATCCTCTATTTGCGCGCCGAATACGCCTGGCTGCGCGATCACCTGGAAAAGGTGCTGGAATGGCGCCGCTCGGCCAAGCTTTTGGGCAAGGGGCTGTTCAACAACAAATACTTCAATTTCGACATTCAGATTCGCATGGGCTCGGGCGCCTATATCTGCGGCGAGGAAACCGCGCTGCTCGAATCGCTCGAAGGCCGCCGGGGCGATGCGCGCAACCGCATTCCCTTCCCGGTGCAGGCCGGTTTTCTGGGAAAGCCGACGGTGGTCAACAACGTCGAAACTCTTGCCTGGGTGCCTTGCATCATCGAAAAGGGGCCGAGCTGGTTCTCGGCGATGGGCACCAAGAAATCGCCCGGCGCCTGGCTGTTCAGCGTCTCGGGCGATTGCAAGCGCCCCGGCATCTACGAATATCCCTTTGGCACGTCCTTGCATCAATTGTTGGAAGACGTCGGCGGCGAAGACGCCAAGGCGGTGCAGGTCGGCGGCGCTTCGGGTCTGTGCGTGCCGCCGACCGGCTTCAGCCGGACGCTGTCGGCCGGCGATCTGGCTACCGGCGGTTCGATCATCATCTACGGTCCCGAACAGGACATGTTCGATGTCGCCGAGAACTTTCAGCACTTTTTTGCCGACGAATCCTGCGGCCAGTGCGTGCCTTGCCGCATCGGCAACGTCCGTTTGCTGGATGCGATCCGCAAGATGAGAAAAGCCGGGCTGGACGCCGAAACCGAGCGGACCTTGCGACAACTTACCTCGACCATGCGCACCGCTTCGAAATGCGGTCTGGGGCAGTCCAGCACCAAGGCCTTCCTGTCGATTCTCGACAATTTCAAGAACGAGCTTCCTCCGGTTGTCGGCGAAGCCAAAGCCACCGCGGCTGCTGAGTAAGGGAGACGGAAAAGACCATGGATACCAAAGTCGAAACCATCGTCGTCGTCATCGACGGCAAGGAACTGAACGTCTCCCCCGGCACCACGGTGTTGGAAGCGGCGACCGCCGCGGGGATTCACATTCCCACCCTGTGCCATCACGACGATCTCTGCGCCGAGGCGCTCTACTCGCAGACCGATGCGAACGCCGACCGCAAGACCGCGGCGGAGAAATACACCGCCAGCGGCATGCTGCCGACGCCGTCGAGCTGTCGGCTGTGTTTGGTCGAAGTCGAGGGCTTGAGAACGCTGCAGGCGTCCTGTTCCCTGCCGATTATCAATCCGATGAAGATCCACACGTCGTCGACCAAAATCCGTCATGCCCGGCGCGACATTCTCGAATTGATGATGAGCGAGCATTACGGCGACTGCTTTGCCTGCACCCGCAACGGCACCTGCGAACTGCAGAAGCTGTGCTCGGAGTACGGCGTCAACACCGAGCGTTTCGGCCGGCCGGAACAGGCGCCGTTCGAAATGGCCGATCCGGCGAACATCATCCAGCGCGACATGAACAAGTGCATTCTGTGCCGGCGCTGCGTCAGGATGTGTGCGCTCTATCAGGGCGTTTCGGCGCTGACCACCGAAGGACGCGGCGATCATTCGCGCATCTCGACCTTCATGGGGCGCGAGATGAAGGATGCCTGGTGCATCAATTGCGGCCAATGCATCAACCGCTGTCCGACCGGGGCGCTGACCGAACGCGACGATACCGAAGCGGTGTGGCGCGCCATCGAAGACCCGGAAAAGTTCGTGGTGATCCAAACCGCCCCGGCGCCGCGCGCGGCGATCGGCGAGGCGTTCGGCTGCGAGCCGGGCACGCCGATGACTTTCCAGATGAACACGGCGCTGCGGCGCATCGGCTTCGATAAGGTATTCGACACCAACTTTTCGGCCGACCTTACCATCTTCGAAGAAGGCGCCGAATTGATCGGCCGGCTCTACCATGCGCTGGTCCTGAAGGATAACGCGGCGGCGCTGCCGCAGTTCACCTCCTGCTCGCCGGGCTGGATCAAGTTCATCGAGCACTTCTATCCCGACTTCCTGCCGCATCTGTCCACCGCCAAAAGTCCGCAACAGATGATGGGGGCGGTGCTCAAGACCTACTTTGCCGAAAAGAACGGCTGGGACCCGGCGAAGATCGTATCGGTCTCCTTGATGCCGTGCACCGCCAAGAAGTTCGAAGCGGGCCGGCATGAAATGCATTCCTCGGGCTTCCAGGACGTCGACTACGCGCTCACCACCCGCGAAATGGCCCGCATGTTCAAGCAAGCCGGCATCGATCTGCCGAAGCTCGAAAAGTCCAATTTCGACGACCCCTTCGGTACGCCGACCGGCTCGGGGGTGATTTTCGGCGCCACCGGCGGGGTTATGGAAGCGGCGCTTCGCACCGTGATCGAGGTGGTCACCG
>WSSedL1CaDRAFT_10000797_pt1 | contig 20745 bp, 22 predicted proteins | sample WetSurSL1Cattail_FD_9464 | JGI IMG/M metagenome (IMG submission 9464)
CGGAACAAGCGTAGGTTTATTTAAACGTCCTTTATCCGAAGTAACTGCCGTAGTAAAAACTTCATCTGCTTTGCCTTCTCGTTTTGCGCTTAACCAGAATTACCCTAACCCGTTTAATCCGGCTACGACTATTAGTTTCAGTATTCCAACTGAAACCAACGTATCTCTAAAAATATATGATATTTTAGGTAGAGAAATTTCTACCCTCGTGAACGAAAAGCTTCCAGCTGGGAATTATTCTCGTCAGTGGAACGCAGCCTCGGCGCCAAGCGGAGTATATTTTTATCGTTTGCAGACAGGCAGTTTTACCGAAACTAAAAAACTAAGTTTACTCAAATAAAATTTTTGAATGGAATTTTGTACGCTCTTGAATCAACTCTATTTAGAGAGCTTCAAGGGCGTTTTTTTTGATAGTTCTTTTATTTCCCCGGCTATACATTTTAACCATAAAAGCTTAGCTTCCTTTATATAAGGACTCGGATATCTATAACAGAATTCCGGCAAACCGTTATTTACCCCAACAGTAGGAAAATTTTCTAAAAAAGACAGCGCTTGTTTAGCTATAGGAAGTAAGAAAGATTCAGAGCCCCAGGCCAAAATTACTGGCGCGCCAGGATTTAGTTTCAAATATTTCCTGAGCTCTGTTTCTCTTTGAGGATGAAATATGCTATGAGGAATTTCTCCGGAACCAAATGAGAATTGTTCATATAGTTTTTGAAATTCTTTACTGCTGCCGCATCTGAAATCAGAAAGATTAAGTACGCGAACAAATTCCCAATTCATTTTAAGCATCAATCTCATAATCTGATATTGCGCATTATCAGGCCGGGTATTAACGTCTTTCCCCTCCCAATTATCGCCAATCATCCCGGCGGCTTTATAACTGCTTATTTCGTATCCTTCTTCATCAGGTCTTGAAGAACCGGGATTCATCATTATCACTACTGCGTCAGCGGGTTCAGCCGCTTTGCAGGTATTTCTATTAGCGCTAATTTCAAGATAGTTTCTGCACTGAAAAGAATTTTCCCCAATTATCATATTATAAAAATGACTTCTGACTTTGAATTTCTTCTTTAGTTCGTCTGCTAAAATAAACTCCAAATTTCCGCTCCTTTTCAATACGGCAAACATTAAACAATACTGCTTTACTTATAGCAATTAAATAGCTATTCCGAATATCGGCGCAGCTATTTTTTACAACGCCTGCGTAGTTATTTTCACAGAACGATAATAAATAAAGATCGCATAGACATATGATTCTTTTTGCGATAGGAAATTTAAGGAATTAAATTAAAAAAATAGTTAGTCTTTTTTTTAGCTTGAGATTAATATTATTTATAAACTTGCAGCCGTTGTTTTTAATTGCGCAGTTTGAGCATATTGTTTTGCAAAATCAGGATGATTAGGTTTTGAAGCTTGAAACTCTTCAATATTTTCATGCGCTCCTGTTTTCAGCCCTTGTAGTTTTAATTTTTCAGAGAATATTTTAGCTCCTATGGAATTTAGATGCTCAATATCTCCGTAACAGCCTGCAGGCAGGTTATCTGACGAATAATCTAAAAGAGGAATATCATTTAAACGTTCGTGATAGTATTTATAATAAGCTTTTACGTCGCAGAATTGTTTTGCTTCAGAATAAATTGGCGTATTAAACAATAGTATTTTAATATTTCTCTCTTTGCAAAACGAAATTATCTTAGTCAGATACTCAATTTGACGGTCTGATTGTTCGGTTATATTTTTTGATTTTATATTTACTTTAGACCTGTCAATATCTTCACACAATTTATACTTAAGTAAACTCAGGTAACCGCCTAATTCCAAATCGGAAAAAGACAGCTTGGTTTTTTGTTTGTGAAGAATTAACCGGGCAAAAAAACTTTGGTTTAATATTGAGATAAAAAACGACGGTTTGCTAATTAAAAGATCTACGAAGTCGCTTAATTCAAAAAACGGAAAATATTTTTGCGCCCTGCTGTAAATAAATTCATTGCTCAATGTTCGGCGTTCAAAGTCTTTGGTTAAGCTCATAAAATTAAAGCCAAGAAGAACTGTATCTATCTGCGAATTTTCATTTACAAATTTCTTAAGCTTTAGGAAGCTGTAAAAATATGGCTCCGCGCTTTGCGATATGTTAAGATAATTAGTAAGCACAGAATCGTTTAATGCGCATTCTGTATGCGAATCGCCCAGTACAAGCACATTTTTTTTTGCATTTACATGGAATGAAGCCGCGCCCACAACTTTGTATTGATAATAAACCACAATAGCCGCTATAACTAGACTTGAAATAGCCAACGCTAATGATTTTTCAAAAAATATTTTTATTTCGCTTTTCATAATTATTAAAATTGAAAATAAATAAATTGTTTGTTTTGACTAATTCCAAAAAATACTATAGTCAGAATAACTGTATAATAAATGCCCCAACGGAAATAAGCCGGTTTTGAATGCAGCCAGCTGCTTATGCAATATTTATTCTGAATGATATGCATCGTCTCCATACCGATAATTGAAAAGATAGCTACAAACAAATCAACTCCCATTACGCCAAAGTTCAGATTCAACGGCAGATTATGCGTTAGATTGTGAACATCCTGCGGCAATCCCATAATAGAACTTTTAACTACATACAAGCCAACCGCAAGCGATTTGGCTCTAAAAAATATCCATGCAAACGTTACAAGAGAAAATGTTGAAAAAACCTGTATCCCCTTTTTTAGCATTGGAAATTTTTCTAAATAGAAAAATTCTGAAACCTTACGCCGCGCGTCTTTTGTTATTAAACTGAATACTAAATATGTTCCATGCAACGCGCCCCAGATAACATAATTCCAATTAGCTCCATGCCATAAACCGCTTAGTAAAAATGTAACAAGTATAGCAAGGATATTGCCTGCTAATTTGTAATATCTTAAATTCGTTTGTAGCGGCTTGAATATATAGTCCGAAAGCCATGTGGATAACGAAATGTGCCAACGTCTCCAGAAATCGGCAATAGACGTTGCATGATATGGCCGGTTAAAATTTGTCATCAGATCAAAGCCCATGACTCTTGCGGCGCCAATTGCTATATCGGCATAACCGGAAAAATCGCAATAAATCTGAAATGAAAAAAAGATAGTAGCAATAATCAGGCTTAATCCATGATGATCGTAAGGACTGTCATATACATTATCTACAATCATAGAAAGTCTATCGGCTATAACGACTTTTTTAAATAAGCCCCACGCCATTAATTTTAATCCGTCGGTGACTCTTCTATAATCAAACTGATGCTCTTCGCGAAATTGATGAAGCAGGTTCTGAGGCCTTTCAATTGGGCCTGCAACAAGCTGCGGATAAAACATAACATACAATGAATAAATGCCAAAATGTCTTTCGGCTTTTTGATTGCCGCGGTATATTTCAATAGTATAGCTCATAGCCTGGAATGTATGAAACGAAAGACCTATAGGAAGCAGAATAGACAAATACGGAACTGGGTTAGAAAAACCAAAGCTCTGTAATAGAAACGACAAATTTTCGTTTATAAAATTATAATACTTAAAAACGGCAAGAACGCCTACGTTAGCCATTAAACTTAGTATAAGAAACAGCCTGCGTCTCTTCCCTTCGGATTTTTCAATATAAATGCCGGAGAAAAAATCGACAATTATTGTAAATCCTAAAATTAAAATATAAATTGGCACAAAGGTCATGTAAAAGAAACAGCTGCTTATTAAAAGCAAAATCCATCTCTTATTATGCGGAAGTAGATAGTATGCCGTTGTTACCAGTATAAAAAATACCAGAAAACTAAACGAATTAAATAGCATATATTTATTTTATCTGTTACTGTAAATATTCTTCCCTTTTGCCCAATACAGTATTGACAGCGTAGAAATCTTACCAAAGGAGCGAATTTAATTATCTTAAAATTATTTTCGTTATAGCATATTATCGTAAACCAGTTTTAAAAATTTAGCGGACTTATTTTGTGTAAATTAATTTGGCAAAGCCAACCTTGGAAGGGCTATAGAGTAAAAAAAGTTTACTCTCTTATAATCGAAATGTCAGAAATAATTGTTGAATATTGTGGATTTAGATTAAAATTGAGGGAACCCAATAGAACTGGATTTTAGTATATACTCAGCAGACGAACTGTCCGGCAATTGAAATCTTTGTGGTAACTGCCGGACAATACTAAAATTCCTACAATAACGCCCCTGCATGTTCTCAGTCTAAATAAGGATTGATGATAACAACCTTAACTCTTGATTTTTACAGCCCCAAATCATCAAGTTTTTTTTCTTCATACTGGCTATCTTCGCCGGGATATCTTAATATATCATCATACCTGCCAGTTTCTTTTGCCAGCCCCCATATTATACTTTCGCCTGCCGGTACAATATTTTGATTCTTTTGATAAACCTCGTCGGTTAACGCGTCGCTTGCGTTAATTACCTGCCAGCCTTCACTTTTAATTGCTTCAATCAAATCTCCAAGGAATAACGCCGACGTTAAATTGTGATGTAATAAAATACTATGTTTTATTTTTCTTCCAAACAGCTTAAAAGCCAGCGTATCATAAAATTTCGCCCTGTCTAATAAATGTTCAATGTAAACTTTTTTATAAGGCTCTATGCTTTTACCGGGATTTTTCTTCATGAATTCAATAAGCCGCGAATTATAAAACCAGTCGGATGCGTCTATAGTTACGTAACCGTTTTTATAATTTATCTGCTTAAGAAACTCTACCAAAGAATCTCTTTTTTCTTTAGTATCGCCATATTTAAGAAAAGGAGCTCTAAAATATTTTTGATAATTTTTATAACCGCTAATCAGCAAGTCGCAACGCAGAATATCAGCCTTATAAACGTCAAAGCTTACGCTTTTGCTGTTGAAATCTATGTGGTTATATGTATGGTTAGCAATAATATGACCTGCGTTATCCCAGCTTTCTATAATTTTCTTTCCCTCAGGGTTATCTAATTTTTTGCCATAAACATTTAGCATTGCCTGTAAATTATTTTTTTTCAAACAATCCAGAATCATTTGATTCCATTGCTGTGAGCTATAATTTAAAATTCCCTTAGGATTTCCGTCGTCAAACGTAAAACATATAGAAGATTTTTCCTGAGCGAATAGAAAGCAGTTGAAAATGAAAAGCGATAATAGAGATAAAGTCAGAAATAATTTATTATTTATCATAATAACCGGATTCCTAAAAGGATAGATTTGCAATGAGTGTTTTTATATAAAAATATTTACGTCAACGCGCTTACAAAATGCAGGCGCGTTGACGTCATTTTTATTTTTGCGCTAAAGCTTTAGCTATTGCGTCCTCTACAAGAGGCTCCATAACCGCATATCCGGCCGCTGTGGGATGAACTCCGTCGTTGGTATATTCAGCCTTCATTCCTTTGCGCGCGTCCGCCATAGACGTAAAATAGTCAAGATAGCCATGTCCGTTTTTATCTGCATACTCTTTAATCATTTTATTCAAAGTAAAAATCTTTTCAGCAGGTTCTAATCCGGGTTTCCATGGATAATCATACGCAGGCAAAATAGAAGAGAGAATGACTTTTATTCCGTTAGCTTTTGCAATCTCGGCCATTGAGGAAATATTATCAAAAATCATTTCAAGCGTAGAAGGTCCCGTATTGCCTGCAATATCGTTTGTTCCGGCTAAGATTACTACTACGGCAGGTTTAAGATTAACTACGTCTTGTTTGAATCTGATAAGCATCTGAGGGGTTGTCTGCCCGCTAATACCGCGGTTAATATAAGGTCTGCCGGTAAAAAATTCGCGATGCAGATTAATCCAGCCTTCTGTGATAGAATTTCCCATAAACACAATTCTATTCTCGCCGGATTTTGGAGCGCCAAGTTTTATGTTATCTTCCTTAAAGCGGTTTAAGTTCGCCCAGTCCTGAGCAAGGGATAGATTCCCCATAAGCATTGACACTATTGACATAACGATAATCAGTTTTAGTTTTTTCATTAATTTATACTATTTATGTTTTATAATGATTCCTTATTAAAAAAGCATTTACTTACAAAATAAACTGTACTTAAATAACTTCTCGCAAAGGCGTTGGTTGCATATATAAAAAATTTCTAATAATTAATATTGTTGTGTAAACAATATAATAAAACGCGCAGAAATTTTCAGTAAAAAACATACAATGAATACTCTCTCTTATTTAGGATTTCTCCAGACTTCGTTTTTAGCTCCTGCAAAGAGATATTTATTATTGGCGGCAAGAGCGCGAACCGCCATACCCGGCACGTCCCAGCGATCCCGGATCCAGTTGGTTCCGTAATAATTTAATCGATAAATTCCCGCTCTCGTATCAGACCCTATAACAATGTTTGACCTCCAAATAGCTATGCATTCAACTTCTGTAGTTTCTCTTAGCCCATACAGCTTTGTCCAGTTTCCGCCATTATTGGTAGAAAGAAATACGCCGTTGAAAGTCCCAACAAATAAAGAATCTCCATTAGCAAGAAGTACGTTAACAATTGTATTTTTAGGCAAATCATTAAAAACAGAATTCCAGCTCGCTCCGTTATTAGTAGAATGATATATCCCATTAAATGATCCGGCAAATATATTTGCGCCATTAATAGCAATTGTTCTGATTATAGTATTCTTCAATCCTATATTAATTTCTTTCCAGTTCAGACAATTATTAGTTGAAAGGAACATCCCATAATTAGATACGACAAAAATATTTGTGTCATTAATAACTATTGTATTAATGACAGATTTATTTAAGCTGCAATTAATTTTAGTCCATTTAGCGCCATTATTAGTAGATAAGAATATTCCGCTTCCAGTTCCGGCAAAGATATTATTACCGCTAATGGCAATCACATTTACGTCCTTGCGAGTTAATCCGTTATTACTTTTGGCCCAATTGGAGCCGTTATTCGTAGACAGATAAATCCCCTCGTCAGTACCGACCAATATGTTTGAATCTTTAACGGTCAGACAATTAACATAACCGACAGAAGACGGTCCATTAGTATATTCCCATTGAGCGGTTAATCTTTCGGAGCCGACTATAAACAGGAAATATGTAATCAAAATAAACTGTAAGTATCGCATTTTGCGCTCCTTTTTCTAAAGAATTTACTTTAATAATTGTAGATTTTTTATCTTCGCAATACGTTGCTGCAATATTCTAAAATATTATAGTATTATTTACTTAACGGTTTACAAAACATTTTTCTAAATCGTTCAATGTTTACGATGCTTTTACATTTTTTAAATATCTTATATTCTTCTGAGTCCTCTTTATATGCTAAATAAGCAATAGTTTTTTCAATGCTGATATAGCCGGATTTTAATCCTATTACTACTCCGCCTCCATCGCAATAATTAGCTTCAATCGGATTCAATTTTGTTATTCCGGCGTCAAGCAATTCGTTAAATATTATTTTCGTTTCTTCTGAACTAAGAATAAAAAGATAAATATACTCCCTACCTGATTCAATATCATTTCTTATTTCCCACCCGACTTTAGTTAATTTTGCTTCATCGTAATCAGGCAAAGCCTTTGGGTATTTACAGCTGTAATAATTATATCCATCTTTGGTTACTTCTAATTTTTCGCTTGAACCGCCAGTTTTCCAGCTTTGCTCTTCCCACGATATGTAACTGATTTTATCCTTTTCAAAATCCTGCGCTAAAAGAACGCTGCAAGAAGAAACAGAAAATAGCACGCAAAAAATAAATATGATATGTATTTTTAGAACTGTACTAACCTGCTTCACAACCCCTCCCTGATTATTTTTATTATCCTATATGGTAACCTTAATATTCAGATATTTTTAATTAATTTACTATGATTTTATAAGTTTTGTTTTTTAACTTAAAAACTCGTTTTACCATACAAATGGTATCAGCCGTTTTGTTTCAGAAATATATTTTATATAAGACTCGCCTAAAGCTTTTATTAAAACTTGTTCTTCGCTTTTCATTCTGATGATTAGAGCTATTGTAATAGGGCTTACTAAAGCTATCAAACTAATCCAATCGGCAAAAAAGAAACCTAGTCCTGTAAATTCCAATAATAAGCCTGCATACGAAGGATGGCAAATGTATTTATAAAGCCCGTTGTTCACTAATTTATGATCGTTCTGTATTGCAATATTTGAAGTAAACATTCTGCCCAGGGTTATAACGGCAGACCACCGAATAACTAAACCGATAATGATTAGAGCTACAGATATTGCGCTGCTCCAATATTGAGGAATGGGCGCACGAAACTGAGCGGCCTGCCTGCCTGAAACAGCCAGGAATATGGCGAAAACAATTACAAGCCAAAGTAATTTCATCGTACCATGGTCTTCAGCTTTGGCGCTTTCTTTTTTTGCCCGTTTCATTAGGGCCAGCATAATTTCTGAAACCGGGAAAATTATTGCAGCTAAGACAAATGATAAACTCATCTTTATCCTTACATAATTAAGTTTTTATTAATTCAATATCGGGCAAATTTTCATACAAAACCGCATAGTCATTATAATTCGTTAGAGCCTCAATTATTACACGCAAAGGCTCGCTCCATATTTCAGGCAAGTCCGCTTCATAGTTGCCAAAAGTAGAAAATGCAAGCCGTTCAACCGGAGGACAAAACTGAGCATCTATCCCTTTTTTGTTTCCTCTTGCGTCAATTCGATACCAGCCGTATTTTTTTAGATAGACTGCGTTCAGGCCATGCAAGCAATATGGTCCGTCTTCCTCAGCAAGAATTAAACGCTGATAGCATAGACCAGCAGGAATATTATTTGCTCTTAGCAAAGCTGCAAGCAAATGACTTTTGGCATAACAATAACCCGTTTTGTATTTAAGAACGTCAGACGCTTTGCAGGTTACAGGATTCATTTTATAGTCTACGCTGTGTTTAATTTCATCCCTTACCCATTCAAAACATTTTTTTGCAATTTCTATTTCGTCATTTATTCCGTTCGATAATTCGCTTGCCAGAGCTGTAATATGCGGATGTTCACAATCAATATATTTGCTTGATGATAAATATTTTTTCATGATTCCTTTTTATCTAAAAATTAAATTATTGCGCTGCAGGGCGTATAGAAGTTTTAGACGAATTTTTGGTCGATTGCTTCATTATAATTGTAATTGCATCATTTTTAAGTTCAAACGACATTGTCAAGTTTGAATTAAAACTAAATGCGCAGTTATTTTTTATATCCTGAATTAACTCTCCTTTTCCGCCGCCGCTTCCTGATACAGTATAACTCTTATTATTTTGTTTTATCTGCAGTTCGTTTAGCACAACAAAATATGCTTTATCAGATTCAATTTTTTTTAAAGTATAATTGCCAAGTAAATTTAGATCAATTGCAAGACCTTTGTCTATTGGAATGCTCATAGGAGTTATTTGGCTAAAACTTTGCCCTATTGCTATTGGCGTATCTGGATATTTTATATTTTTCATAAGATTTTCCAGAAACACTCGTAAGTTTTTTTTTAACTCATCATTTATGCCGCCGCCGCTAATGTTGATATTCGTAAATATTTTTTCTTTAGAATAGTCTCCGTTTATTTTTAATCCTATTAGCGGATTAGCTTTGCCAGTTTCATTTCTGACTCCGTTAATTATATTTTCCTGAACCATGTTTTTTATTTCTGTTTCGATTGGGAATACGCCGTCTTTATTTAATTTGCCAGTTATAACGCTATTCATCGTCGTCTGATGAGAAATTATAGATGATGGGTTTTTTATCCCGCTTTCTTTTAACTTATTTAGCATTTCATAAGACGCTATAAAACTCACTTCGATTTCAGAATTAGATTCAGATGCAATTGTATAAACAGAATTTGGAAGATACTCAGCTTTAAGTATAATTTTATCGCCGGGACCAGACGACGCAAAACAGTATGGCAGCAAAACTACAACAAGTAAAAATATTTTTTTCATTTCTTCCTAATAATGTTTTAATAACAATTATTTTAGCGACGTCATTTTACGCCTAGCATAATTTTTAGGAATTACAATTAATAATTAATTCCTTTTAGATCATGTTTTTTTATTTCTTCTTTCCATTCTTTTTCTATCTCTGTTAACCTTTTACCATATATCTTTTCTATAGAACCGCTGCCTTTTTGCCAAAGCGTTTTAAATTTTTCTATGCCGTATTTTTCATACAGATATTTTACTATGCCGCCTGACTGAGGATACGTTACCATCACTGAATGCGAGTGAAATTTATCAATAAGTTCTTCCAAGCTTAGCAGTTTGTTTTTGCCAAGTAAATAGTTATTTAGTTCATAAAGAGAATAACCGTTCCAACCATCGTCCGAATAAACGGCAAATCCCTCGCTAAGCCAGCTTTCAGCGTTTCCCCATATGTTAGCGGTTATTGTATGATTAAACTCATGACCGCCAATAGCCCTTATTTTAGAGCCTATAATTGCATATACTACATTTAATCTGGGGTATGCAAACGCATTAATTGTAAACCCGGTTAATTCTTTCATTCTCTCTCTTGTTGGAACGATAAAATAATCTATTGTTTCCGGATATTCTTTTTCATCAGTTAATACAAGTATTTTACTAATTGATCTTTTTGTTACATCTTTTATTTCATGCATATCTTCCTGTTTATAGGAGCCTTTGTCAAAATGATATGCAATTCCTTCTACAGTATCTGAGACCCAACTAAAATTCTGCTTATTCAAAGATTTATTTACAGTAGGCGTATAAATCCAATCATATACGGCGCATCCTTGCAGAGTACAAGAAATAATTAAAAAGACAAAAAGTTTTTTCATTATATTTTATCCGCTTAGATATTTATTCAGTAATTTTTTAACCGAAACAATTTGCTCTACATTAAATAATCAATTCCCTGCGCGTCGTACTTTTTAATTTCGTTCTTCCATTCTTTTTCTATCTCCGCTAAACTTTTGCCATATATCTTTTCTATAGAGCCGCTTCCTTTTTGCCAAAGCGTTTTAAATTTTTCTATGCCGTATTTTTCATACAGATATTTTACTAAACTTCCTGCCTGAGGATAGGCAAATGCTGTAGGATTTGATTTGAACTTGTTAAACAGATCGCTTATGCTTAACAATTTGTTCTTGTCTAAAAGATATTTATTTAACTCATGAATTTTATACCCGTGCCAATTATCATCGGAGAAAATGGCAAAACCTTTTTCAAGCCAAACATCGCTTGTTCCCCAAAGATTACCGACAATAGTATAATTAAACTGGCGCGATCCGTTGATTTTGCCGTCTTTGGCTATTACTGCATAAATGATATTGTCCTTTTGATATGCAAACGCATTGCCGGTACGGTCTGTTAATTCCTGTATTTTGTCTTTTGACGGCGTTACAAAAAAGTCTATTGTCGCAGGATATTCTTTCTGGTTAATTAAACTAAGCGTTCTTTGAATGGATTTCTGCATATAATTTTTAACCGCCTGCATTTCTTCCTTGGAATAAGAGCCCTTGTAAAAATGATAAGCCACTTTATCGGTAGTATCAGAGACCCAGCTAAAGTTATCCTTATTCAACGATTTACTTGCAGTTGGCGTAGAGAACCAATCATATACGGCGCAGCCTTGTAAAGCAATGGAAACAATTAACAATACAAATAGTTTTTTCATAATATTTTATCCGTTTAATTTTTTATTACGTAAATAAATTCAAAACAATTTGAACGACGTTATATCCTGATAATTTCTTCGCTTGATTATTTTCTACATACAAACAATTCATACCCTATCGTTCGTCCCCTTGTAAAAATATAAGAGGTTATTTAAGAATAGTTTAATTTAAAGAAAAATAGTTTTAATGTCAGCAGTAAATTTGCCGCTTGTTTTGTGCGAAGTGGTTAAGCGCCAGTTAGCGTTTAAGTCTAAACATAAGCCTTGCTACAGGTTTTTGCATTTGTTGTTTACCCAAATCAAACAGAAATTCCGGAGCGAAATCTGCTTCATTATCCCATGTTACAGTATACGCCTTAACCCTTATTTCTTGAAGGCGGCGGAGTTCTATGTGGTATATCAAACTCTCTTCGTCCAAAACTTGGCGGCGGAGTCGGTTTCTGTAGCGGAGCCGGTTTAGGAGCTGGCGCAGGTTTAGGCGTTGGCGTAACAACCTTTGCGGCGTCTTGTTCATTTTTTAAATTTTCGTTATTCATTTTATATTCTTGCTATTAATATTTTCATAAGTTTTGTAGATCAAATCTCAATGTTGCGTAATTTAAATATATATTCTTGAAGCTTCTATATTATTTATACTAAATTATTCTTTCTCTCAAAGTTACCTTTTATTATGAGGCGACACGATTTATATCTATAAAATATCAATTATTTAGATTCCATTCTCCTCCACCGTATATAATATGAGAAACAATTACTATAGTAACAATGCTCAAAACACTCCACGGCTAAATAATGTAATTAGTTGTATGTCTCAAGCTCTTCGCATACTTTCATATTTAGATTTTGAACCTTTCGAATAAAATCAATAAATACTGAATTCCCATTTGTATGTTGCATCGTATCGCGCAAATGCAGAAATGCTACAAGCTTGGATTCTGGAGGAGCTTCGTATAAATAATCAATCCTTTTAACAAGCCAGTCACCACGGAGATCTTCTATTGATTGAATTATTGAAGCATCAAGATCACTATGATAAATGTTTAATATTGAGCTCAAATCGGTAACCCCAGGTTTGAAGGTACTTAGAAATAATTGCTGTAATTCTGGACTTGTCTTCCCTAAAATACTAATCTTGTCATTTACTTTATAATAATCAAAAAAAGATTGCTGTTCTAATAATTTTGGCAACTCATTGTAAATATTTGTTATTTCACTTGAGGCAAGCTTTTCTTCTGTAACATTTGCAAAATTCTTAATCTCTTGGTTTAGTATTGTAGACCCTGTTTTTAAATCAATATCAGCAAGAAGAAATGCCCATGGTTCTGCCATACTGTGAATTGAGCGAAGAATTTTAACATAGACTATTTTTTTTCTTTGAGTTTCTTCTTGTTTATGATGGATATTCTGTATCAATGTTAAAATAAATATTGAAGATGCGACAGCTACAATAACCCACCCAAACGCCGTTATGCGCTTTTCATTCCGAGTGTTGCAAGTTATTCCAATAATTGTAGATATTAAAGCAAGTACTGCTAATATGTTTTCCAACTACATTTCCTTTATTTTTAATTACTCGTAAATTATTAATTACTTGTAATATTTACGTACATCATCCTGTAGAAGAATAGCAACCTTTTTAATCGCCAAAATTTCCAGAATAAGTGAACTCATTGTTTAACTTTTCACTGTCCAATAATCTCCATTCTTATTTCTGTTTGAAACTATTTGAGTTTTGTGACAAAATAAAAACATCTTATTTAACTTACCAAAAATCGGTTTTATTATCATCAATAAATTACGCTAAGTTTTTTTTCATACAGTTTGAGGCTAATCTATAAACACAGGCATTGAGATTCCTCACTCCGAAGACTTCGTTCGGAATGACGATATAGACAAATACGGTTTTATTTCACATTAGATTTCTTTTAAAACCAAAAAAGCTGCCCTATGGAGGAGGCAGCCTTTTAAGTATAGATTTGTTTAACTACTAAACATCATAATAAAGAGAATATTCGTATGGATGAGGTTGAAGAGCCATTGGTTTAATTTCTTTTTCAACTTTATAATTAATCCATGTTTCAACCATATCTTCTGTGAACACGTCGCCTTTAAGGAGATATTCGTGATCGTTTTCAAGAGCTTTTAGAGCTTCGCCAAGGCTGCCTGGAGTTGAAGGAACATTCTTCAATTCTTCAGGAGCTAAATCATAGATATCTTTATCTAAAGCGTCGCCTGGATCGATTCTGTTCTGAATTCCGTCTAGACCAGCCATCATAATTGCAGTAAACGCTAAGTAAGGGTTACATGCTGCGTCTGGACATCTGAACTCAACTCTCTTAGCTTTAGGGCTGTTTGAGTACATTGGGATTCTGATAGATGCGCTTCTGTTTCTCTGTGAATAAGCTAAGTTTACAGGAGCCTCAAATCCAGGAACTAATCTCTTATAAGAGTTAGTTGTAGGATTAGTCAACGCCAATAAAGAAGGAGCGTGTTTTAAAAGACCGCCAATATAATAGAGAGCCATTTCGCTTAAGTTAGCATAGCCGTCGCCAAAGAATAATGGTTTGCCTTTTTTCCAAAGACTTGAGTGAACGTGCATACCGCTGCCGTTATCGCCAAAGATTGGCTTAGGCATAAAAGTTACTGTGCGGTTATTCTTTTTAGCTGTGTTTTTTACGATGTATTTGAACATCAATAAACCGTCGGCTGCTTTGATTAAAGACTGATATCTTAAATCGATTTCGCACTGACCGCCGCTAGCTACTTCGTGATGCTGAGCTTCAACTATAAGGCCTGCTTCCTGAAGATTAAGAACCATTTCGCTTCTTAAATCCATTAATGAATCTGTTGGAGCAACTGGGAAATAACCTTCTTTATATCTTGGTTTATAACCTAAGTTTGGACCTTCGTCTCTGCCGCTATTCCACTTTCCTTCTTCAGAATCTACAAAGAAGAAACTGCTGTTTGGCTGAGAGTCAAATCTTACGTCGTCAAAAACGAAAAATTCAGCTTCAGGGCCAAAATAGCATGTATCTGCAATGCCAGTAGAAATTAAATATTTTTCAGCTTTCTGAGCGATGCTTCTTGGGCAGCGTGAATATTTTTCTTTAGTAGCAGGTTCGTAAACGTCGCAAGTTAAGCTGATAGTAGGATAAGCTGTAAAAGGATCCAGCCATAAAGTAGAAGGATCAGGAATAATTAACATATCGCTTTCGTTAATAGCTTTCCATCCGCGGATAGAAGAGCCGTCAAATCCGTAACCGTCTACAAATGAATTAGCGCTAAGCTGCGAAACCGGAACTGTGAAGTGCTGCCACTGTCCTGGCATATCCATAAATTTTAAATCAACAAATTGAATTTTATTTTGTTGAACATATTTTAATATTTGATCGATGGGCGTGAGGTCTTTTGCCATTTTAGAACTCCTTTTTGTTTATAGTTTTTCGATTTCCAATTTTGTCGTTTCTTTTAAAGTCGATAGTACAAAACTTGTTTTTGTGCCGCTTACTCCCGGCCAGGATTGTATATCGCTAAGTAATCTTTCCAAAGCTTCCGTATTTTTAACAACCGCTTTCATTATGTGAGAACCTTCCCCTAATACAGAATGACACTCAAGTATTTGAGGCGTTTTATCCACTTTAGCCTTAAAGGCTTTGTAATGTTTAGACGATTCAATTACGACAAATATAAATGCCATAATATCTAACGCAAAAGCCTTTCTATCGACCTTTGCATAGTAACCCATAATTACCCCTTTTTCTTCCAACTTATGAAGCCTTTCGCTTACCGAAGGAATAGACATGTCTACAGCTTCCGCTAATTCGCTTCTTTTTGTTCTTCCCCGTTCCTGAATAATGTTCAAAATCTTAATATCTAAGATATCTAGCATATAATGCCTTATTAATTTAGGATTAATCAATAATTTAACTACAAATATAAAGTCTTAATATTACATAAGCAACATATTTGAGATTGCACAATGTAATTTTTTTAAAAATTAAGTCTATCTGACTATCCCGTAAGGGGTGAAAGAAAGGTTTTGACGCTTAATTTCTTCAAACAGCCTTAAATTTTTAAGCGGTCGGTCCTGAAGTTTGTGATAAAGATGATATTGTATTGCCATATAATTTAACGAACTAATTTCGACGCCAATAAGACGCAACCTGTATTCTACGTCGCTGTCTTCTCCAACAGAAGCCGCTTCGTAGCGTTCGTCAAATCCGTTAATTCTTAATATATCCTCTTTATACAGTGAAAAATTGCACCCTACAACGCCTCTGCGTTTTTTATTTAGTTGTTTTCGTAAAAACTTATTTTTTATGTACAGTCCTTTTTCTACGTCTACAGAATTTCCAAACAAACCGTCATAAACAAAGCGGAGATAATGGTTCTCAAGATATCCGTTTCTTATTCCGTCTTCTGTAAACAGGCGTGTCATCTTCTCAGAAAAATTAATTCTTCTGCCGGTAAGGCATAAATTTTTTCTGTTATTATTAAAATGCTCAGCCACAAATTCTCTGTGAGGAACGCAGTCTCCGTCAACAAATATCAGATATGCGCCTTGCGAAGCGGTAATTGCTTTGTTCAGAATTTTATTTTTCCTAAAACCTTTATCTTCATGCCAGATATGGCTTATGCAAAAGGAATAATTCTTTAGAATTTTTTCTATTTCATTAACGCTTTGCTCGTTTGAACCGTCATCGGCAAGGATAATTTCAAAATCCTGTTCTGTCTGACGTTCAAATCCCGCAAGAACAAATTTTAGATACTCAATTTTATTATAAATTGAAATAATTACTGATACTTTTGGCATTAAACTTTAATTTTTAAGGTAAAAACCGGAGCCTGATATTTCATTGAAAAAAATATCAGAATAAATACGACGCGCCAAAGGCAAGCGAGAATGTTTCATACTTATCGTCATAAGTAAACGATTTTCCAGTCAGCGGCACATAAGTTACGGCTCTTTTCTGAAATTTGTAATTGCATTCTCCTCTTAGCGCAATTTGGGAATTTAGTATATACTTTACTCCCATTCCAACGTTAACTATTCGCGTATCAAAATTATCCTTTCCTTCAATAAGAGATTTGCTTGTTGAAGAAAGAATTATAGAATTAGAAATTCCATAGCCCAGTTTAACAAAAAAAGCGAAAGGAGAATTTCTTCTCATTTTTGTGTAGCAAATATTTGCAATAAAAAACTGCGCGGGAGAATTATTATCTATAGCAAATATTCCCAATTCAGGCTCAACCGAAATTCCGTCTAGAAAATAATAATCGGCAAAAAGAGTCAGAAAAGTAAAATTGTTCGTTGAATAATTGCCGCTGTAATTAGAAGAGCTGCTTTCGCTTAAAGAGCCTAAACTGCCGCTTAGCCCAACCTCGTAGTTGTCCTTAATAAACTGCGCGTTAAGCTGCATAGCCGAAACGACTATGATTATGCTTAAAAGCGCAATTGTTTTTACCGCTATATTAAATTTTAAAATCATTATATCAATATATAACTTTTTAATATTATTTTCTAAACGTAAATACAGTCAAATTAAAAAACTGCCTAAAAAATTAAGCCGCATGTAAGTCCATGGGCAATTAATTTAGAATTAGCGCCGTTTTATTTTTTTTCGTATTTATCTTCTAATTTTTTCAGAGTTTCAATTTTTTTATCAAGAACTGCGTTTCTTTCTTTTAATTCGTTAATCTTTGCGTCTAATTCGCCTTCATACTCCGATTTTTCCCAATATCCTCGTTGTTCAAAATAATTTTTAAACAGCCAGTTATGTTTCAAAGCTTCCATATTTTCGGCAAAGCGGGACGCGCCTTTTTTAGTTTCTTCGGATATTTTAACTACATTATTAAGTATAGCCACAACAGAAGTGTCATATCCGCTTTTTTCGCTAATCATCGAGCCCAAAAGCCCCTTTCCGCTTCTTATATCTTTTATAACGCCGTCAACATCGGCTACCGCTTTATCAACATTGCCAATTACAGACTGTACTCCGTTGCCTAACGAATTTATTATGCCGGCAAGTTCGTCCATTTTGTTTGTAATAGCTCCAAGGCTTTTATCAGCGCTATTAATAAGCCTGTTTGTATTGTTATATAAATCGTCGTTATTAATTAATTTACCAACGGAACCCTCGCCGTTATTAACTTTGTAAATAATCTCAGAAAGATCTTTCGTCATTGCTTTTGTATATTGAAGCGTGCCCTGGGTTTCTTCTATAATAGCCGCAAAACCAATTGATTCTTTTGCCAAAATATATCCGCCTTCCTGCACTTCGGGAGCTGAGCTGCTGCCGACCTGAAGGACTAAAATTTTATTTCCAACTAAGCCTTCAGTTTCTATAGAGGCTTTAGAATCGGTTCTTACAAATTTATGAATTTCATGTATCAGGCGCAGAGTAACCTCAACTTTGCCGGAAGCGTCTCCAACAATCCTGATATCCTTTACGCTGCCCACGTCAATACCGCTAAGGCGAACCGAAGCTCCGGTTCTAAGCCCTTCAACGTTCATAAAATATGTTTTTACAGTAAATGTAGACTTGAACATCGATTCTTTATTGCCCAGCATAAATATTCCAATTACCAGAATCAACGTTCCAATAAATATAAAAATGCCTAACCTCACTGTGCTCATTTTATAACTCATTTAACACTCCAAATAGATTCAATTGCACTTACTAATTAAAAAAGTTTTTCAGGAACGGATCGTTAGAAGAAGTCATATCTTCAAGGTTCCCTTCAAAAATAATTCCCCCGTCTTTTAACATAACCGCGCGATCTGCAATAATTTTTGCGCATAGCAAATCGTGAGTGACGACTATCGAGGTCATTTTTAGTTCTGTCTGCAAATCTATAATAAGCTTGCTTATTTCTTTTGCAGTAATAGGATCAAGCCCGGTAGTCGGTTCGTCATAAAGCATCAGCTTTGGTTCGGTAATTATAGAACGGGCAAGTCCTATTCTTTTACGCATACCGCCCGATAATTCCGAGGGCATTTTATCTAAAGCTTCAGAAAGAGAAACCCGCTCCAAAGCTTTAAAAACTTTTTCGTCAACTTCTTTTTGCGAAAACTTAAAATTTCTTATTAACGGAAATTCCAGATTTTCTCGCACAGACATCGAATCGTACAAAGCGGCTCCCTGAAACAGAAAGCCCAAATCTTTACGCAATTCATTCAGCTCCTTAAGATTAAGCGAAAGCGTATCGACGCCGCCGACGTAAATTTCGCCTCCGTCCACATCTAAAAGACGAACCAGGCACTTTAATAAAACGCTTTTACCAGTGCCGCTTTTGCCAAAGATGACTAAGTTTTCGCCGCAATCCGCATGAAGCGTAACTCCGTCAAGCACTTTGAAATCTTCAAAAGATTTCCGGATATTTTTCATTTCAACTTTTAAACCGGCCATAACCACACCGTAACCTTTACAAGAACCATATCAAAAAGTAAAATTAATAAAGAAGAAAGCACTACGGAAGTCGTAGACGCCTTCCCCACTCCTTCAGTTCCTTTATCGGCAGTATAGCCTTTATATGAGCCAACCACGCCGACTATAAACCCGAAAACAAATGTTTTAAGTAGCCCCGGCATAACGTCTACAAATGTAAGAGAGCTGAAAACAGAACCCATGTAATACTCAAATGTAAGGTTCTGGCTTAGCATCAAAGCCACATAAGCGCCAAGCAGCGCTAAAAAATCTACGAAGACCGTTAACAGCGGCAGTATAAGCGTACAGGCAATAATTCTTGTAACGACTAAATATCTGAACGGGTTAATAGCCGAAACTTCCATAGCGTCTATTTGTTCCGTTACGCGCATAGAGCCTAATTCCGCGCCTATGCCGGAGCTAACTCGCCCGGCAAATATAAGAGCCGTAATGACAGGCCCCAGTTCTCTGCAAACCGAAATAGCTACCGTGGCAGGCAGAAACGCTTCGGCTCCAAACCTCACCATAACAGGAAGGCTCTGCAAAGCGAGCACAAAGCCTATTATTATTCCGGTAATGCTAACGATGGGGAGCGTTTTTACGCCAAGCTCGTCCATGTGTTTTTTTATTTCCTTAAAATCGTATGGGGGAATAAGGAAATTTTTAAAAAACATCATCGAAAAATTAGTAAGACCGCCAATGTTTGAGAAAAACTCGCCAAACCTTTTTCCGCTTACTGTTTGTTTTTTATCGCTCAAATTTTAGCCTAAAATATTTTTATCAAAATGCATTTGCAATATGGTTAAGTTTCTTTTTACCGTTTTCATCATATAAAATTGTCACCACGTCAAAACGGCAGTCAATTTCTGAAATTTTCTTCTCGTAAAGATAAGCATTTGCCAGCTTTTTTATTTGATTCATTTTACTTTTTGTAATTGCATATTCCGGCTCGCCATAGTTAAGGTTTTTTCTGGTTTTTACTTCCACAAAAACCGTTACGCCGCCGTCTTTAGCAATTAAATCAATTTCGCCCATCCGGCCAAACCGGATATTGCGCTCAATAATTTCAAATCCGTGTTTTTCAAGATATTCCGACGCAATCTGTTCCCCTTTATCTCCTACTTTTTTAGTATCCAAGCTCATACTGCCCACCCTGAAGAATTTTTCTTAAAAATGTCTTTCGATGATAAGGAGTAATTCCGTATTTTTTTACCGCCTGAATGTGCTCCTTAGTAGGATACCCTTTATTTTGAGCCCAGTTATAAACCGGATACTCGGCGGATAATTTTTCCATTATAGCGTCTCTTGTCACTTTTGCAATAATTGAAGCCGCGGCAATTGCAAAGGATTTTGAATCTCCTTTGACTATAGATAAAACATCAGAAGGATGCGCAAAAACTTTATTGCCGTCGACCAATATCAAATCGGGGACGAGCGTTAGCTTATTTACCGAATTCTTCATAGCCTTTAACGAAGCCTGTAATATATTTATTTCGTCTATTTCTTCCGGCGAAATAACATCATATCCGTATGTTAAAGCCCTGTTTTTAATTTCAGGGAAAAGTTTCTCTCTCGTTTTAGCCGATAATTTTTTGGAGTCGTTTACGCCTTCAATAATTACGTCTGAGGCAAAGATTACAGCGGCAGCCACTACCGGCCCGGCAAGAGGCCCGCGTCCGGCTTCATCGGTTCC
>WSSedL1CaDRAFT_10000798_pt1 | contig 20669 bp, 19 predicted proteins | sample WetSurSL1Cattail_FD_9464 | JGI IMG/M metagenome (IMG submission 9464)
CCGCTTCCGGTGCTGCCGTGCTGGCTGCCGGAGCTGCCGTGCCGGCCTCCGGTGCTGCTGTACTGGATGCCTGGGTCTGAGAACTTTGTTCCGATGCTTTTGGTGCGCAACCAACCATCATGGTTGATAACAACAGCGCGATTATTACTGAACTTACAACGCGTTTTTTCATATTTTTCTCCCCTTTTACTATTTTCAATGGGTATACCCCATTTGAATTAGATAAAATTTACTTGATAGCCACAATATTTTTTCTATCAAAGGAAATGGCGACTGCAATGAGAAACAATACTCCCATCAAAAGCTGTAATATCTTATCGGATGCCCCTACGAGCAGCAGTCCGTTTTTTAATGCCATGAGCATAAATGCACCTATGACGATACTCTTCATCCTGGCACTGCTGCCACCGGTAAGCGGCATACCTCCCAGCACCAGCGCCGTTAAAATATCTGTCTCCAGAAATGTAGCAAAACGTGTTGAGACGCCGCCACTTCTAACCAGCATGATACAAGCTGTTACTCCCGCCAGAAATCCCGATATGACAAATACCATGATCTTGATTTTGTCTACCGGAACTCCGGCAAATTTGGCTGCCACCTCTCCGGAACCAATAGACCTGCAGTAAAGGCCAAATTTAGTGAAAGTATAAATGTAATTGAAAACCAGTAAAACAACCACCAAAACGGCCAACTTGACTTCCAGTGTGTCAAGCACATCCATCCAGAGCGGTATGGGAATTGTGCCACCGCTGCATACCACAATCGTCAACCCTCTATACATAAACAGTATGCTCATGGTCAAGATGAAAGAGGGTATCCTGAAAGCTGTAAAAAGTACACCGTTTATAAGTCCAGTGCCTGCGGCAACAGCTATTATGGTTAAAAAGCAAAGGACCGGATTATTTGTTGCGCCCATAACCAGAGCGCCTAAAGCAGCAGAAAAGGCTACCAATGAACCATGTGAGAAATCAAGGCTGCCAATGGATATCACAAAAGAGACACCCAGTCCTGCAATCATCACAGATATCGCCTGATTGAGTATAACCTGCAAATTCTTTGCGGATGTGAATTTGCCATTTGTGGCAATACCAAAAATCGCAAGGATCAATATTAAACCCAGAAATGGAATGAAGGCTCTCAAGCTTTCAGTATTCATATATCTCATCATTTTTTTTGGATTTACGGTTTGATTTTCTATGGTCACTGTTCTCCACCTCTCACATATGTCTGTGTCAGATCATGTAATTCAAAAGATATTCTTCCGAAATATCCTTACCACGTTCTGCAAGACCGCTGATCTTTCCCTGCTTCATCATGATGATCCTGTCACTCATTCCGATAAGTTCCAGAAGTTCCTCGGATATCATAATCACAGAGCGTCCCTGGGTCTTAAATTCCTGCATAAGTTTGTACACAGCCGCTTTTACAGAAATATCTATCCCACGGGTGGGACAATCCAGAATAAATATCTCCGATCCATTGGCCAGCCATTTGCTGATAGCTACTTTCTGCTTATTTCCACCGCTTAAATGCATAACCATCTGCTTCACATTGTGCATTTTTATTGAAAGCTGTTTGGAATTTTGTATAGCGTATTTATACTTTTTACCGGGAGATACGAAGGTTGCTGTTGAAAGCTGATCAATCCCTGGCAGTGCTATATTGTCCATAATACTGGAGGTCAGCATCAGACTTTCCTGGTCGCGGTTCTTGGATACATATGCAATTTTATTGGCTATTGCTTTTCTTGCAGTTGTTACCTCTATGGTTTTCTTGTTCATGTAGTATGTGACCTTGCCTGATTCCGCTTTTTCCATTCCGAAAAGCGATTTGCCGAGGTCATGCATGCCACAGTTCGTCAGCCCGCCTATCCCCAGTATTTCACCTTTGTGCAGTTCAAAATTGATATCCTGGAAGGCACCTGGCTTACTCAGGCCTTCCACCTTCAGCACGACCTCATCTTCATACGTGGATTCCAGATCCTCGCGATAGTATTTTCCGCCGTCCTCAAACTCACGGCCTACCATTAATGCTTTTATTTTGTTTTCGCTCAATTCCTGGATATCATACGTTCCGACTATCTTTCCATCTCGCATTACAGTTACAGAATCACAGTGTTCAAAAAGTTCAGGCAGGTCATGGGTGATGAATATAACGGGCTTTCCTTGCTGTTTAAATTCATGCATGATTTTAAACAGCAATTCCCGCCCATGCTGTGACAACGCTGTAGTCGTTTCATCCACAATCAGTACATCCGGATTTGTATAGAGCGCTTTAACAAACTCAGTAAGTTTCCTTTGCTCAAAGGATAAGCTTGTAATATCAGCAGCAGGATCCACATCCGGTATCCCGTACTTTTCCAGAAGCTCTTTTGCTACTGAGTTCATTTTAGCAAGATTCAAAATACCATATTTTGAAAAGCTTTTCTCATGTCCGAAAAAAATATTTTGCGCTATTGTCAGGCCGTCTATCGTACACATCTCTTGTACAATCATACTTATGCCTTTTTTGTTTGCATCAATTACGTTAGCCAGGCTGCATTGCATTCCGTCCTTTTCCATGCTTCCTTCATCACATTTTAAAATACCCGCCAGCATCGATACCAGCGTTGTTTTTCCGGAACCATTTTCGCCGATCAGGCCCCGTATCTGCCCGCCTCGTATTTCAAATGATACATTCTCCACTGCCAATGTAGCCCCAAAAGCTTTTTTAATATTTTTACAGGATAGTGTAACTTCTCTTCTCATTTTTTTCTCCATACGGCCATAATTACATTGTACTAATGCTTTAAGAAATGATTAATCGCTGTTGAGCTTATTTCTCCCATGCTTCGGGGAAACATTGCGTACCACGGACACCACTCTGCATCCAGGCATCATAGGTATCTCCAAAATACTTGGTAACCGGGCCTTGCTTACCGGTTCCAATTACGTATCCATCAATTTCCCCAACAGGAGATACACCCGCAACTGTATTTGTAATCAAAACTTCATCCGCATTGATGAAGTCGTACAAAGTATAGGAACCCTGCTCAATCTCCATGCCTTTTTCCTTTGCCATGCTGATCATTGAATTTCTTGTAATGCCAACAAGGATATCATGCTGAGGCGTATAAAGTTTATTTCCTGTAACGGCAAGTATGTTGAAGCCGGGACATTCACAAATATTGCCTCTGACATCCATAAACACAGCCTCGTCATATCCTGCAGCCCAGGCTTCCAGCTTGCCAAGGACTATATGCAGGTAGTTCAGGCTCTTTACTTTAGGTTCTACAGTATCATGGTCTATTCTCTTTTCTCCCAACACCTTGACCCTGACACCACGCTGTTTTTGTTCTTCGGAAATTTCAGTTTGTACAGGACGCACGAATACGATCACACTGCACTCTCCACATTTGCGAGGGTCTATAACCGGCTCCGGGCTTGCACCCCTGGTGACTAATACTTTGATGTAGAAATCTTTCAGTGCATTTCTTTTTACTGTCTCCACAATTGTGGCTCTTAATTCTTCTTTACTTAAATGCATTTTCAATCGAAGAGAGAAAATAGAGCGATATAAACGATCTAGATGAGGATCCAATTCAAAAATAAATCCATTGCGACCTGTCCAAGCGTCAAAACATCCATCTCCATACATAAGCCCGTGGTCAAGTACTGATATTTTGGCTTCACTTTGCGGCTTAAACTCACCGTTTAGATAGATAATTCTTTCTTTTGGCATTGCAGGCATTTTACTTAAATTCAACATTTTAATATTCTCCTCTTCTATTTTTTAGTCTGGCTCTGGAAAGCTTTTTATACTAGTGAATAGTCTGGCGTTAACTATAGTCAGATATCTGTTAAGTGGTAATCCTTTGTGTAAATGTTTTGAACAAAGTCAAGCAATTTTACCGACGGTATAATCAATACATGTATTATGTAATACTAATTTAACTAATTACATGTAAAATGTCAAGTACTATTTGTAAATAAGTTATATTCTTATGTAATTTACATTTTTGGGTGCAGTGAAACTAGACAATTTCTTTTGTTCCCCACAATAATTATAGTATCAAAGGCTTAGACTCCATAGTGATTTAGCCCTTTTTAGCCGGACCGGTTGAAGCGCGAACTACCAATGTACCATCCACAATCATGTTGCCGATCGGCTCGCTCTGCTGGCTATCAATCAATTGAATCAATAACTCTACCAGTTGCTGTCCAATTCGATATTTGGGTACATCAACAGTTGTTAGCGGCGGATACGTCCTTGCAGACATAGGAATATTATCAAACCCGATTATGGATATATCCTCCGGTATACGCAGCTGATAGTAGTGCAAGGCGTTAAGTATATTAATTGCAAACTCGTCGTCAAAAGCAACGATCGCAGTTGGACGAAGCTTCTCAGGCAGCATCATAATACGGCTGATGCCCTGAGAAGCGCCTTCAGGTGTATGCACAACAGACAGGCGGTACTCTTCGGGATACTTCCCTCCCCGTTCTATAAGTGCACGTTCCACACCTGATAATTCATCCTGAGAAAATTGATCATTCAAATCACCCAGATAAGCAATACGTTCATGGCCTAAATCAGTCAGATGACGCACTGCGTTGGTAATGGCGGATTGAAAATCTACGCGCAGGCATGCTATATTGGTATGAGAAACCAGTGTATTCATAACAACCATTGGAATCCTCAGTTGTTCCTGACGACGACTCCAATCTTCAGACAAAAGATCAAAACCTGCGGAAATCATCCCTGCCCAGGACTGCTGTTGAATTTGGCGAAAAGCTTCCGCCTGCTTATCCGCATTTCGAGGCATCGGTAATATGTAAATCAAATAGCCCCGTTCCAGAGCCTGCTCTTGTATCGCTGATAAAACCTGAGAATAGAAAGCTGTTATTGTACTATCAGCAGCCACAATGATACATGGTCTCTGCACCGACTTCTTATGAATACGCTGCGGTTTGTAATCCAGTTTGTCAACAACCTGCTGCACTCGTGCGCGTATCTCATCAGACACGTTGCTTTTTTCATTTAATACACGGCAAACAGTAGCAGTCGATACTTTTGCTTCCTTTGCGATATCAACAATCTTAGCATTCTTATCCATATAAAGTTTTACCTCCAAGTTACCTAATAATATATTAGCACAGACCCTCATTTTTGTCACCAGAAATGTAATTACTCTGTTGTCATCACTATTTACACAATATTTCTTATTATTTACTTGACTATTACATGTAATCTGGGTTATCATGAGGTAAAATAAAGGAGTGTTTTTTATGAATAAATGCAGGATTACCGTTTTAAAAAGAATGTTTAATCAGGACCTTGTTAATGAATATTCTGGAGAAAACCTCCCCGACAAACCCCTTACACCCTGTCCCACCTATTATGAAGGCCAGGAATTTATAGTCGTTAACGATGCCGCAATGCCTGAGGGGTTTTGTTTCTGGGCATGGGCTGACATTCAGAGGGATGTCGCCGCCATTATGTATGGAGCTGATATTCCCTGGATGTTAAAAAAGGGTACACTCATCAATTGCTGTTCGGATGGTTTAAGGCCTGTTGTTTTTAAGTTGGAAAGACTTTAATGATTGGAGAAGCGATATGAAAAAAGTGGTATTACTGCATACAAGTATGGTTTCTTTTGATACATTCAATAAACTATTTAAAGAAATCATTCCGGAAGCGGAGATTTCAAACATAGTTGATGAAGATCTTCTGTCTACTCTCAATAGAAACCGCAGTATCACAGAATCCATCATTCAAAGAATCTGCAATTATGCCATTTTTGCTGAGACTAATGGCGCGGATGTGATATTCAGCCAATGCTCTTCCACCAGAGAGGCCATTGAATGTGCCCGAAAAATGGTAAAAATACCGATAGTAATGGTGGATGACGGTATGGCTGAAAAAGCGGTTGCATTGGGAACCCGCATTGGTGTAGTTGCTACAGCGGCAGCCACTTTAAAGCCGACAGGGGTTGCCTTGAACGAGGCTGCCGCCAAAGCAGGCAGGGAAGTTACTATTAAATACTATCTGGCTGATGGCGCACTGGACATATTAATGAAAGAAAAAAACCGTGAGAAGCATGATAAGCTTGTACTGGATCTGATAAAGCAGGCTGAACCGGATAATGATATTATTGTAATGGCACAAGGCAGCATGATAACGCTACTCCCTTATGTCAGTAATAATATAGTTCCGGTATTATTCAGTCCAAGGCTTGGGGTTGAAAAAGTGAGATCAGTTCTCGGCTTGTAGATTTAAGCCTCATTTGTTAACGATGGATTTAAATAGATGGATTTAAATAAAAGGAGATATCAATTATGTCAGTTCTATACGGAGATAAAAAGTTAAGGATTGCTGTTTTCGGCACAGGTTGGTGGTCAAAATTCCAGATTCCTGCGTGGCAGGAAATTGGTAATGTTGAAATTGTAGCTTTATATAACAGAACCGTCTCCAAAGCAGAGTCTGTCAAAAGCAAATGGGGGTTGAATTGCAGAATCTACTCTGACCCTGAAGAGCTTTTTAAAAATGAACAAATCGACTTTGCCGATATTATTACAGAAACCCCGTTTCACAAATCCCTCGTACTAATGGCTGCCAAATATTCCGTACCCGTTGTCTGCCAGAAACCTGTCGCCTTTACCTATGAAGATTGCATTGAAATGTGGGATGCTTGCAAGAAAGCAGATATCCCTCTTATCATTAACGAAAACTATCGCTGGCAATCCCCCATAAGACAGATAAAAAAAATAATAGAATCCGGCCAGATCGGCACCCCCTTCCGGTCCCAGATACAGCTTTCCACAGGAGGTCCTTTCCAGCTTGAGAATCAGCCTTTTTTAAAAACTTTGCGTCATTATGTGCTTTTCGACCTTGGCGTACATGGATTTGATGTAGCCCGATATTTGTTTGGCGAACCGGATAGAATTTACTGCCAGGCTATGCGAACAGTAGATTTCATACGCGGTGATGATATGGCTGTTTCCTTGCTTACTTATAAGGATTCCATCTGCAGTGTCCAGCTTACCGATATGTTCTCTGCAAAAATTCAGGTAGAAGGGCTAAAAGGACTTATAGAGCTGTCAACAGATTATCAGATAAAGGTAATTACTAAGGATGCAGGTACTCAGTGCTATAATTGTGATGACTGGAAAAGATACTCCTATATGGAACCGGAGGATGAAAAAATTCTTGGTTCGGATGTCGTTGATGCAATTGTACAGGCACAGCGAAATATATTGGAAGAATTGCGTTACGGAAAAAAAGCAGAGACTACAATGTCCGAATATATGAAAACAATGGAGCTCGCTTTTGCAGCAATTCAATCTACCATTACAGGAAACTCTATTCCATTCTATAAATATTAAAATAGATAATTATATTTAACCAGGAGGTAGAATAATGAGACAGATCAATGTAAACAAACTTACTGTTGAAGCCTTTCACAAATATGGGGATTTTATTGATTTAAACAAAGAGTTTTCCGAAGGTGAGAAGAACAATGACAACAGCCTCATAATGCACTGGGAGGTTATCACACAAAACCTGGGCATTACTACAAATCCCGCGTTCTTTCTTTGCTTCTTTAAAGACATACCCCTTATGGTTACAAAGCTTGAGGCCCATAATACCTGTGAAGAAGTCCTTATCTTCGCAGATGATGTCATAGCCCCTGTAGCACCGGCAACAGCAGGTAAGCCGGATCCCGATACCGTTGAGGCTTTCTTTGTGCCCAGGTATACAATGATAAAATACAATTGCGGTATCTGGCATTATGCGCCCATTCCATATGGAACTAATATAGGCAGAGCTTTTTATTCCATGCCGCAAAAAGTCAATAATTACGATGAGTCACCAGTTGCGCTGGACCCGAAGGACTATATCGAAATTATCCCAATGAAATAGCTGATTGTCATAAAATTAATTGAAGGAGTAAAGATATGAGACAATTAAAAGTGGAAGAATTAAGTGCTGAAGGATTTAGATGGTTTGGAACATATATTTCTTTGAAGGAAGTTTTTACTGATAAAGAATTCAACAGTGATTGGACATTTGAGCTGTATCGCAGTGATAATCTGACCATGTCACTTGGTAAACTCAATACGACTGCAGCCTTCTCCTTCGGATTGCTGAAAAAAAGGCCAATGGTTGTAGATCAATTGCAGGCACATTGCCATACGGAAAAAACCATGATGGTAGAAAAGGACAGCATTTTAGTTGTTGCCCCTATAGTAGTCGGCAATATCGTGGGAGAAGAGAAAGCTCGTGCGTTTTTTGTACCGGGCGGGACTTTGTTTAAACTCAATTTCTACACCTGGTACAGCATCCCCTTTATTGTAGGCTCGGAAAGCGCTTTGCTTGCCCAGTGTGAAGCTGTACGCACCTATAGTGCCGATACAAATTTTTATACACTCAAAGAGCAATTGCAGCTTGTTGTTTAACTTATTTATGGACAGGCACAGGCATTCAGTTATGTACCGCTTATCCGGTCAGTACCAAAAAAAAAGTTATCCATTATGCCAAGTGTCAGCAACAGCAAGGATCGGCTTGCCCCCATTGTGAAAAGCCTTACGGGGCTTTAAAATATCCTGGCATGCCGGTCCTGCTGTCTTATCGGAAGAAGCCTCGACTTCCTGTATCGCAATCTTACTCTCTTTGACAGGGAATTCGCTGATTATTTAAGAGCAGCTCCAGCAGCCAGCGCATTCTCTATCTGTTCATTTCCAACCATATACACAATAATTACAGCAAAAGAGCCAAGAGGCGGGGGACATCTTTTACCTCGTTATTCTTCCATAAATTGTATTAATTCCTTATTGAACCGCTCACGCTGGTCATAAAACAGGAAATGGCCGCAGGATTCAAATGGCACAAGCCTGGAATTGCGAATACTGTTCTTTTGTGCCATAGCCAGCGGATACAGGCAAACCTGATCATTTAAGCCATGAAGGATTAGCGTTGGAACATTTATTGTCTTCAGATCGTTAAACAAGCCTTCCTCACCCAGCCAGGTGTTTGCAATAGCCGCAGTGGACCAACTTGCCGCCTGCAGTCCCAATTGGAAAATCCAATCCGACAATGGGACACTGACCGGATTAAAGAAGATCATATTTCCAAACCCTCTCAACATACTGGGCCGATCAGTATATGTACCCTGGATGATGTTAATGACAGCCTGTCTTTGCAAGCCATACGGGAAATAAGGACGCTGGATAAGACTTGGCGCCGCCGCGGCAAAAAGAGCAAGCTTCGATACCCCGCAGCCATTATGCCTGGCCATGTAACGGACGCAGATCGCTCCCCCCGTTGAATGTCCCCCAAGTATGAAATTCTGTAGTTTAAGTGTGTCGACCACAATTCGGATATCATCCGACAATCGGTTATAATCATAGCCGCCCCAGGGTCTGTCAGACAAGCCGAACCCCCTGCAGTCTATACCAATGCATCTGTACCCCATTTGGGGCAATTGATTGAACTGGTATTCAAACAAATTATGGTTTCCCGGCCATCCGTGGATAAACAGGATCGTCTTATTACCTGCCGGGTTAATATCCTCCACAAAAATTTTAATATTCGGTTCAACGCCAACATAAAATCCCATGCAAATACCCCCATATATAAAATTTTCTCATATATAGCGTATGCACTTCGGAATTTATATGTGTGAAGAGGAGGATATATTATTGCAAAATATCCCCCCCCCTTGATTTCTTATCTGTGCTATAATCAAAAGAAATGTTGACATGAAAGGTTTATTCCACGCTATTATGAGTACAACCAGCAAATATGAATTGGATATGTGCAATGGTCCGCTTTTCCCCAGGATAATACTGTTTTCCGCTCCTTTGATTCTGACGGGAATTCTGCAGCTTCTCTATAATGCGGTAAATATTGTTGTTGTCGGCCGGTTTGTAGGCAGCAGCGCTCTTGCAGCAGTCGGTTCCACTTCGGCTCTGATTAATTTGATCATCAACCTGTTTATCGGGTTGTCCATGGGCGCAGGCGTTTTAATGGCAAAGCACTACGGCGCAGGCCGGTATAGCGACGCTAATGAAACAGTCCACACCGCTATCGCTGTCAGCGCTGTCGGCGGCATTGCCCTGACCCTGTTCGGGGTATTGGCGGCAAGACCCCTGCTGCAGGCAATGGGCACGCCGGACGATGTTCTGGAACATGCAGTGCTTTATATGAGAATCTATTTTCTCGGCATGCCCGCGTCCATGATTTTCAATTTCAGCAGCGCCATCCTGCGCGCAATTGGCGACACCCGCCGCCCTCTTTACTTTTTATCTGTTTCCGGCATATTGAATGTTGTGCTCAATTTAATATTTGTCCTTATTTTTCATATGGATATTGCAGGTGTGGCAACGGCTACAGTAATTTCACAATACCTGTCGCTAGTTTTGATCCTGCTTTGCCTGATCCGTTCCGATGGATGCATCCGGCTGCATCTGCGACGGATCCGCTTCCATAGAGATAAGCTTCTTGACATTGTCAAAATCGGGCTTCCGGCAGGAATACAGGGCACCATATTTTCCATCTCGAATGTCCTGATCCAGTCGTCCGTCAACAGCTTCGGTTCCGCAGTTATGGCCGGCAACACGGCCGCCATGAATATCGAAGGCTTTGTTTACGTCTCAATGAACGCACTCTATCAAGCGGCACTGAACTTTACCGGGCAGAATATCGGAGCGAAGAAATATGACCGTATCGGGCGCATTCTGGGAGTGTGCCTTGTTTCAGTCACAGTAACAGGTATTATTCTGGGCGGATCAGGCTATTTTCTTGCAAGAAGCCTGCTTGGCATTTATTCCGCGGACTCTGATGTTATCGCCGTCGGCATAACACGAATGCGCTATGTCTGCATAGCATATTTCCTATGCGGAGTTATGGATGTTCTGGTTGGAAGTTTGAGAGGCATGGGGTATTCCGTGCTGCCAATGCTGGCTTCCATCGTCGGCGTATGCGGCATTCGCATCACATGGATCTATACCATATTTGCCATAAACCGCTCACTGGAAACCTTATATGTTTCCTACCCCATATCATGGGCAGCCACAGCCCTTGTGCATTTAATATGCTTTATACTTGTCCGGCGGAAGTTAATCCGTGGAGCAGCCGGCAAGCCTGACTGTTAAATGCAAACACCCCCTATATTCTTCACAGCAATCACATCCTTTTCTCATATATCTTATAAGTAACTACATAAGCAGCTAAAAACACAAATACCAAAATAGATAGTACTTGGACTAAAATAGGATAAAACAGACCTCCGATTAAACCCACTACATATAAAGCAATTAGTAAAAAGATTGTTGCTATTCGAAAAGCCCTGTTACTAATTTCCTTCAGTCTTTCATCCGTATTGTTAAGTCTGCTTTCTTTTAATTTAGCTTCGTTCCCCAATATCACCTTATTCTTGATCCACAAAATGATAGATATTGCCAAAAGACCGGTTCCACCACCACAATAGACACCAAGCATATGTTCACTTATTTTAACCGTCCATACTTTTTCCGCTAATAGTGAAACCGTTAATGTAATTAAACCTATCACAAAAATCAGCACCATAGTATTCATTCTGGCTTTAATCACTTTTTTATACTCTTCATTGTTCTTTGCCTTGCTGGCACAAAATAATCCCATCATATATTTTCATCCTCCTCACTAAATATAAAAATGTCTTCAATTGACACTTTAAAAAATTGTGCAATTTTATGCGCTAATATAAGAGATGCGTTATACTTTCCGTTTTCCAGGGAGATAATCGTCTGCCTTGTTACATCTACTGCATCAGCCAACTCATTCTGAGTAATTTTCCTTGTTTTTCTCAATTCCTGTATTTTTGTTTGCACTTCGCACTTCCTTTCATAGTATAGTTGGCTTTACATTTATAGTATAGTACACTTTACATTTCGTGTCAAGTGTACTATACATTTTTACGATAAAAAAGAACAGCAAAAAAACAACATCTTTGTCTGTTCTTTTACAGCAATCAGTTAATACAATTGCTCTTTGCTTCTCACTTAAAATCAGTCTGGAAGATTAATATATTTCAGGCCTGCCTGAAAGCTGTAAGCAGTGGTCTTTAGCCTCAAATCACCACTCACCTTGAATTTCAGCATATTCATGGTCGACAGAGAAATTTTGCTTGTCGAAATAGTTAAGTCCCGTGCTGCCAAAAGTCGTGTCAACATTAACCCATCTTTCTTCAGCGCTGATCCAGACCTGATTCCATGCATGATCTCCCCATGAAACGCCACTGTAACCCTGACCCGTTATGAGTCTGACTTTAAGATCTACTGCACGGCACATCGAAATATACAGACTCGAATAGTCAAAACATATTCCTTTACGAGTATCAAACGCTATGACAGAACCCGAATTTTCACCCGCCGGGTTGCTTGCTATCCTTTCAGCTTTTGCATAATCATAGGCAATGTTCCTGGAAATCCATTTGTATAAAAGAGTTGCCCTTTCTTTATCATCTTTACCCTTTGCTGTTATTTCCCGGGCTTTTTGATCAATCTGCTCATTCGACTTAACTGCTTCATCGAGAGTAACCCCGTTAAAGTAGTGGATTATCTTTATATTTCCGCCAGTCAGCTTCTCAATTGTTTTATCCACTGCATTTGATTCTCTTGCGGAAATGGAGCCTCCCGATGATTTTCTAAAAATGTCGCCTACAATAACAGGGATTTTCTTAGCAATATTTGAGTTAAGCACGGGAAAGAGAATATCATTATAAATGAGCTGAAATTCTTTTGAATTGCTTGACCATTCAGAGAGTGCAGGCGAATACACATAATACATTGAAAAGTATAATACTGTCGCAAAGACGACCGTCATAACGGCTGCTTTTGGCAGCTGCCACAAAGCTCCCATTATTCCCTTCACAACAGGTCCTGACGACCTTACACCTGAATAAATAAGATCAGCAATCGGAATCAGAACATATGTGTATAATGGTCCTGTTATGATCCTGATAGCGAACAGCATGATGAACAGCAATACCGGTACAGCGATGACATAGACAAGCATATCCTGCCCTGGCATTGCTACTTTGATCTGTCCAGGAAGCATGTCATATATTTTAGAATAGATGCCTTCGTCATGATCGATAAATATTTTTTTAGTAATGTAAATTGAAAGTACAAGTCCCAAAATAAACTCTGTGCTTTCAAGAAGCGCCGTAACGGAATTCCTGACCCTGTCCCTTGAAAACTCACTAATTGCACCGGCGGCAACAGGCAGTATGAATACCAGGATCAGAACCAGTGAAACAACATTTATATTTGTTATAATTGCAGGCATCTAATACTGCCTCCCCTATTCCTAATAATCTGCGTATAACAAATATACAACAAAAGTTGCGATTAATCCACGAATGCTAAATATTCCCCATTTTTGCCACTTGTGGTTAAATTAATTTCACCAGGGTGACCAAGGGGACGGTTAGTGTGAAAACAAGTTATCCCCCTTGGTTCGCCATGCAACCAGAAGAACCGTCCCCTTGGTTCGAGGGGAACCAAGGGGACGGTTAGTGTGAAAACAAATTATCCCCTTGGTTCGCCATGCAACCAGAAGAACCGTCCCCTTGGTTCCGTAATATTTGATTAGCTGCTTGCGCTGGTATAATTTCTTATGGCAAACTTCCAAAATAGTCTTAGAAGAACGATAAAAATGATTGGTGCAATAAACGTCCAGATAAAATATATTCCATCCAATTTTCCTACCAGGAACATAGCCGGGAAATTTGTAATAAAGAAAACCGGAATAATGAACACGCCTATTCGCCTCATCCATTTGTTATAAATAATCATAGGCATATTGTTGAAATCCCAGCATTTATCCGCTATTTCAGTAATTGCACCTGATTTTACCGTCCAAAAAGATAGAATCTGTGGAATTAAAAAAACACAATAAGCCATTATAGTTGCACTGACTAAAATGCCCATATAGCCGATAATATTTATAAAACCGGCTGTAATTCCAAGCCTTTTGCAGGCCAGAACCACCATTGTAATTCCTGCAATTAGATTTGGTACAGGCAACACGAAATTCACATGTCTTAACGTTACCATAAATTGCAAGGAGAGTGGCTTTGTTATATACATATCGAGGGTCCCATTTCTGATGTGTTCCGGGAGTTTATAGAAATTATCCATAAAGAAGGCAGTATATATAGCTGTCATAATAATATACGTGCCAATAAAAAGCATAATCTCATCAGGCGATACGCCGTTAATATTAATTCCTGCATTATAAATGACCACCACATATAATATTTTAGAACCCAAATAAACAAGCTCCATCGTAAGTGCTGCAAATAAATTTGCTCTATACTCCATATAGCCGATTAAACTGTTTTTCATAAATAAAAAATAAATAATGATATGCTTATGTAATTCCTTATATATTTTTTTCAAACTATTACCCTCCTATTGCTACATATTTCTTCATACCCGACTTCCAGCACAGATTTGAGAGAATAATCATAATAAAAATCCAGGCAATTTGAATGATAGCGCCATTCATGACTTCCTCAAATGATAGCTTTCCATTTACAATATTCACAGGATAAAATATGATATATTGAAACGGCAATAGACTCAAAATAGCCGATACTTTTTCACCGAATACATCAAGTGGAAATATCCCTCCGCTTAACATCATAATTCCCTGTCCGGCTGCAACAAAAACTCCCCATACTTCTGCCATAGTAAAAGCCAGTGAGCTTAAACAATAATAAATCATAAAATTTAAAACCATGGCTAAAAATACAAAGGGTAGGAAGAGTATTATCCTGGGAACTTCCAATTTAAGGCCTAAACCAATATTGCAAAACATTAGTCCCGCTAAAGACATGATAAACAGCACTACCAGCTGTAAAGCCTTACGCCCGAAAAAACAGCATATTCTATAATAAAAGTACCCGATTGGCTGAATGATGAATTTATTAAGTCCTCCATTTTTAATATCCTCAGCAATTTCCCATTCAAACCCTGTTGCAACGATCTTTGCAACCAAACCAGCCATAATGGAGTATGCAATCATCTGAGGGTAGGTATATCCATATATGACTGAGTTTGAAGAGCTTTTGAAGATAGCGGTCCATAAGAAGCATTGAATAACGATGATGAATGCTCCGCTGAAAACACTTAACAAAAAGTCTGCACGGTATTCCATCGAGCTTTGAAGCCCCATTAGGAAAGCCTTAAAGTATTTTTGCAGGAATCTCATCTTGCTCACCACCCTTTTGATATATCAACGAAATCCCTTCATCAATAGGAATATCTTCAATATTAAAGTCCAGCACAGGAAATTTGTCCAGGATAATTTGAGAATAACTCTTTAGTTCTGTCTTATTTACTTCAATTGTTGCACTTAAACCTGCATACTCTCTTAGGTCACCAAATTTCTTCAATTCACTTTCTTCAACGGAATTTGACAATTGCAATTTTATCAGCTTTTTTTGACTAAATAATTCATTTACCATATTTAGCTGACCATCAAATACAACTTTACCCTGATTAATAATGATGGATCTCCTGCACATGTCTTCGATATCATTCATGTAATGACTGGTAAGTATTATTGTAGTTTTCGTTTGTTGGTTGTAATACTTTAAAAACCCCCTGATTTTCTTTTGAGAGATGATATCAAGACCAATTGTCGGCTCATCCAGGAAAATAACCTTCGGTTTATGGATCAACGCCGCAATCAGCTCCATTTTCATCCTTTCTCCCAGGGATAACCTTCTTACCTGAACTTTTAACAACTCTCTGACATCCAGTAATTCCACCAGTTCATCAAGAGAAGACTGATACGCTTTGTCATCAATTTCATAGATATATTTATTCAGGTGTAAGGATTCATTTGCGGGCAGATCCCACCATAATTGACTTTTTTGGCCCATGACAATAGAAAACTTCATCTTGAAATCTTTTTTTCTGTCCCATGGCGTATACCCAAGAACAGTAGCCTCACCGCTGGTAGGATAAAGTATGCCTGACAGCATTTTTAAGGTAGTTGTCTTTCCTGCTCCATTTGGGCCGAGAAATCCAACGACCTCACCCTCATCAATTTCAAAGGAAGCATTTATTACAGCTTCTTTACTCAACTTCTCTCTGTGAAACAAATTCATGAATGAACTCTTGATTCCGACATCTTTTTTATAGTAAGAGAAAGATTTGGATAAATTATTTACGTTTATGATCCCCATGATCCGCCACCATTCCATAAAATATTTTTGCTGGGGTGAACCTGTATATAATCAGGTTGCTTTGAATAATCCGCTGTTTAAATCACTTTACCTTCTGAATACGAACAGCCATATAGGACCTGCCGCCTGTGACAATCCGAAAATGCCCCGTAAACGTTCCCTGCGGAACAATTGACCCTTCAAAATCCTGCATAGATCTTACAACATATTCGCCATTGCCATCATAAAATCCGTTTACATTCCTGGTCTCTTTCGTTCCTGAAAATACTGCATGTATATCATAATCCACATAGGGATTGCCATCCATTTTACCATATACTCTTGCCTCAAATACTCCCCATTTTTCAACTTGTTTTTCATACGTCTATCCTTCTCATTAGGCGTGATAAAATTATTATAAAACTATTTTACATGCTTTGATATATTTTTTCATATGCTTGGTAAGTTAATCCACTGAATAGTTTTTCACTGTTATAAATTTTTTTAAGATAGGAGTGATCTCTTTCGGCAATATAGTTCTCCGAATACAGCAACGCCAAGAATCAGTACGGCACCGATGATCTGCATATAGTCCATCGTTCCACTCAAGAAAACAGCTGAAAAGATAACGGCTGAAAGCGGCTCCGGATTGCCGCTGCCTGCACAGGGAGGTCACTATTGGAAGAAAAGTAAAAAATAACAGCCGATGCTTGTCACGCTTTGCATGATAAGTATCGGCCATATCAGAGGTCCAATATGAACATTCAGAAATATATGTCATTTGTAAAAGCAATAGAATACGGCAGTTTCACAAACGATGCTGAAGCACTCAATTATACCAGTCCGGTATAAGCCGGATAATCAGTTATCCTGATACAGAGTGGGGCGAAATACATCCTCTCCATTTAGTGTCATCTCCTTCGTGACAGCCACCATGCGCGTAAAATTGTCAATAATCTTTTCAGAGATTGCCTGAGCCTCATTAGCATGCTTTGCTGCATTATCTTTGTTATTTATTTTTATGCTGTCCTGTACCATATCCCCTTTTTTATGAAGTTCGTAATGATATTTTTCAACTTCGTTCCATAACGGTAAAATCTTATTCGATACAGGTTTCACGGAATAATAGAAATGACCGAATCCACACTTGTGATCATCTGTCTGTATCGGGCTTGCCTTCATATTTTCAGCCATTGATTTTAAATTCGCAAGCCAGTTGGCATGTGCTGTTACTGCCAGTTCTACCGTATTGGAAAAATCATCATTTGAAAGCCCATAATAGCTATCACCGGCCAGCTCCCCTCCATTCTTGGCCAGGGTATCAACCTTTATTTCAATGTCAGCCATTGCATTTGACATTTCATGTATCGATTTGCCTATGTCTTGCAGTTCATCCGCGAATTCACTGGTTCGCCCGGCATTCTCGCTTATTTCATCCATAGTGGAAGTTACTTCTTCCATTGATGCGTTTAGTTCTTCATTTACAGCTGCAACACTCACAAGGCTCTCTGATATATGACTTATCGAATTCAGATTAACAGTCATAAGCTCAGCCATTATTTCAACGTCGGAATTGACCCTGTTCATTGACTCCATTGTTTCATTTACACTGGATGAACTTTTTTGTGATGCATCATTAATATCCTTTAGCAGTGTATTAATAGAATTAAGCATTGTTTTCGTTGTATCCGATAGTTTCCGTATTTCATCAGCGACAACGGCGAATCCCTTTCCGGCATCACCCGCTCTGGCAGCCTCAATGGAAGCATTCAAGGCAAGAAGGTTTGTTTGATCTGAAATTCCGGCAATACCCTCAACTTTTTCCGTCAAGTATTCAACAGTGCTAATTAAATCATTTACATTAATTTTCATATTATGTGATAGTTTTATTACACTGCTGTTTTCACTCTTAATCTGTTGAATTACATCATTGCTCTTTTTCGTATTATCAGATAGTCGGTCTGATTCTAGCGCTATTTTCTCCAGCGATGAAACCAGATCTGTATTTGCATTTGTGATTTGATTTATTGAGGCTGCTGCTTCTTCAGTTGCAGAGTATACATTTGATGCCATTTCAGAAATTCTTTCAGTTGCAGTTAAAATACCGTTACTGTAAAACTTAAGCTTTAAATCAAAATTGCTTATCAGCGTAGCAATGCCTAAAGTCTCCTTTAACAAGCCGCTGATTTTCTTTTTTCCGACGTTAAGCCTCATACTCAGGTTTTTGATTTGTTTCAGCAAAAAATGCTTTTCATATTGTTCATTTGCCGCAGATTCAAAATCTCCGTTATAAACCTTATTAATAGCTGCTTCTGCTTTTCTCTTGTTAATAAATATCATAATATGAACCTCTCTTGATTAAGATGCTGCATTTGTTACACTGTATATTACTCTTCCATAAAAATGATAAACCATTTTATGTCCAGTACTATTTGGGGACCGGCAAAAATGCAGTAATATGTTATTACCCCATGTCTGGCAGGTTTAAACTTACTTTGTGTAAACAATTGATGATCCTCTCGATATACTGCGGATGGTCACCTGCTGGGCATAGAAGTCTCCCGTGAAATTAGCGGATACACTATAAATATGGCCATAAGTATGACGGCTGGTGCAGCGAAAGCATTGTTTACGTAATTTAACCTCTTATTTTAGGTGTATGCTTCATATAATATAAAAATCTTTATTTTCGTACACAGATTATCGTCCATCATAAGCACGGACAGGGTATTTGTTCCTGAGGAAGGTCGAATCGTCGGCGGGGTACCCATGCGGAGTTGTCAGGCAATAATGAAGTGCCATTTTCGTGTTCTTCAATGGTATTTCTGTTCAGATACTCAAGTGCCTGCTGGAGGATTGCATTTTTACATAACAAACGGATATGATAATATTTTCTTTGATCGGATCCGGATTTGTTTTTCATCAGCCATTCAATGTTTCCAGGCTCCTTTGAAAAAGTCCCTGAAACAGGTTCGCATTTTGAAATCCTCGATAGTTTAAACAGCCTGTAATCCTGCTTTTCAACACAGTAGGCGAACATATACCAGGCATACCATTGATAAGAACGAGCAAGGTGCTCTGCCAACCGCGTTGATGCCATCTACTCAGTGTCGGCGTAATCTATGCTCAGGAGGGTTTTATCATAAATCGCTTTCTCAATCATGCGCAGGTGTTCATTTACAAGTATGCCTTCACGGGCAATGGAAAATTCGACAAAATCTGCTGTTCGCCACATTGCATGATAGTGAGAGCTTTTCAAGTGTTGTACTTATTTTGTTGTTTTCATACGCCGTGCTCAATCCCTTAAGTACAGTTATGATATTCAGGTATTGGGCGGCGCCTGTTCGCTGGCATACCGGTGATCCGGGAACCAGCCCTTGGGAGTGGCGTATCCGTGTTTTGGACGAACGTGACGATATTGCTTATCCAAAGCGGTTTTACAAAAAGAGCGGTTATATTACTAAACATTGTTTGTAATATTTGCTGCTTTATCCATTTTTTCCAGTACAAATCTGCGAGCGGCACGGATTTCTTCCTCGGCGTTTTGTGATTTGCCCGTCCACATCTCAATCAGATAAGGCCCACCATAGCCCAGTTGTTGCAGGGTGTGGAGACATTCCACGAAATCCACGGTCCCCTCGCCGAAAGGCACCTCCTTGAAGTGTCCGGGGCTTTGCGGCGTCACCGGCAGTGTTTCCTTGATGTGTACTGCCACTATCTCGCCCATCCCCTTTTTCAGTTCAGCAGGCACGTCGTTGCCCCAGGCGGTAAGATTTCCGATGTCGGGATAAACCGTAAACCACGGGGAAGGTAGTTGCTCCTTGAGTTCCAGATATTTGGAAATGGAGTTCATAAAGGTGGTATCCATAATCTCAACAGCCAGCATTACCTGATAACGCTCAGCCATTTGCAGTGCTTCCCACATACCCTCCATATACAGCCTGCGGGTTTGGGAATCCCCTCGTTGGTAGTATTCATCGTATCCAGCCAGTTGGATGACACGAATACCCAGGTCACAGGCCAGTGAGATCGCCCTCTCCATCAACTCCAGAGATTTTTTGCGCACCTGTTTATCCTTGCTGCCCAACGGATATCGTCGGTGGCCTGAAAAACACATGGAAAGAAGCAGAACCCCTGACTTCCAGATCTCCTGCCGCATCTGACCGACTTGATCCCTGTGATAGAATAAGCGCTCCAGCCGCTCATCGCTTTCGTCCAGCGAAAGTTCCATAAAATCAAAGCCCAACCGTTTGGCGCAGTCCAGCTTTTCCTCAAAGGAATAAGCTTCAGAGATTGCCTTTTCATAAATTCCCAGTAGATTATTCACCACTCCATCACCTCTCCTAAAACAGACCAAAACGGATCCAGTGTTGCCACTAGCCGCTGATAGGCCTGGAATTTCCGCGCGTAGACCTTCTGCTTGGCTGGATTTGGGTAGACGACCGCAGTACGGCGGGGCATGGCCTCC
>WSSedL1CaDRAFT_10000799_pt1 | contig 20662 bp, 17 predicted proteins | sample WetSurSL1Cattail_FD_9464 | JGI IMG/M metagenome (IMG submission 9464)
ACCGTTTGAATCGTAGATTCTCAGAAAAAGTTATTTTCCATAAACTTGTTGATGCTTGTCTGCTTTTAGGTCCGGTTACTTTTGCGGAGTCATCTTTATAATCAATTAAAAATATTATTTTAGAAAAGATGAATCCAGTAATATATGGTAAATTAAATTTTGATGTTGTCCAGGATCATTGCTGAGACGATCAATACAATCCGTTCTTTGCGAATCGAATTTAGAAAAATGAGAAATGAGGCTCTTAAACATGGGGTACACGATCAAACAGGTGGCGGAGAAGATGAACCTTACCGTCTATACGCTTCGTTATTATGAAAAAGAAGGTCTATTGCCGTTTATTCAGCGGGACCGCACCGGCAACCGTTCTTTTGATGAAAATGATCTAGATTGGTTATCATTGATTTGCTGTTTAAAAAATACCGGGATGCCGATTAAACAAATCAAACAATATATCGATTGGTGTCTCAATGGTGATGAAACTCTGGCAGCCCGTAAAGAAATGTTGATCGAACATCGCCAGGATGTATTAAAGCAAATCAATGAACTGAAAAAGAATCTGGAAAAAATCAATTATAAAATCTCTCATTACGAGAATTGTAAAGGACCTGCGGCAGCCGTGGCTACCGCGGAAAAAGTCATCACGGCCGCCGCCAATGGATAATAAAAACGGGGCTGCTTTCTCAACGCCTTTTTTTAATCAAAAAAATGGGTTCTTCCTTTTCACGGAAGTTTATTCCCCGCTGCCAGGTATATTTCATACCATTCTTCTCGGGTTAGTCGGATGGTCGATGCCCTGCCAATATCCTTCAACCGCCCTGCATTGGTAGTTCCGACAATGGGTTGAATCTTGGCGGGATGCCTTAAAATCCAGGCAATAGCAATTGCCGTATTGGGCACACCCTTAGCTTTGGCCAGAGCGTCGATCTTTTGATTCAACTCCGGAAATTTAGGATTATCGAGGAATACCCCCTCGAAGAAACCAAATTGAAACGGCGACCAGGCCTGGATGGTAATATCCTTAAGGCGGCAATAATCTAAGATACTGCCGTCACGGTCGAGCGAGCGATCAATTTTCATATTGACATTGATCCCGGCATCGATCATTCCGGTATTGGTGATGCTTAATTGCAGCTGGTTAATGATCAGCTTTTGCTTGATATATTTGCTCAACAATTCAATCTGCATGGGATTTTGATTGCTTACTCCAAAATATCTAACCTTACCGTTACTCTGCAGTATGGCAAAGGCTTCGGCAACCTCTTCCGGCTCCACTAAAGCATCCGGCCGATGCAACAACAGAACATCGATATAATCCGTTTGCAACCGCCTCAAACTGCCGTCAACCGCATCTAAAATATGCTGCTTGGAAAAGTCGAAACAACCCTTCCGGATACCACATTTGGTTTGAACGATCAATTTTTCACGGAGACTCGACTTCATATCAATTGCTTGCGAAAATGCTTCCTCGGCCTTCCCGTCGGCATAAATATCGGCATGATCAAAAAAATCAATTCCCTCGTCCAAAGCCGTGTTGATCAGATTGGATGCTTCCTTGGGGGAAAGATCTGCAATTCGCATACAGCCCAACGCAATTTCCGAAGCGCCGAGGGCGCCACCGGCAATATTAATCTTATTTACCAAAATCATCACCCTTTTTAATGAACTTCTGTGCCAAGTACTCAATACAATATATACCCTCGAGTAAACTGTAAGTCAACATTCATTGGCGGGTATAATGAGCTATCTCAAAAATAAATTTAATAAATATAGATCTACAATTTATCCAGTATTTCTTTTTAAAGATGCTATAGATTGTATATCTTATTGATTTTAAATTGCTTTTTAGGCAGCCTCCCTTTATAAATTGGTGCTACGGCTAATGAATCATCATCTCTTACCTAAAGATGGTTTTGATTTTATAGGTTTTAATCTCATAGGGCTTCATTTCAAATTCAAAGCCGTTTTCTGTTACAACCAGCGGTTGAAGATTATTCTCCATCAAATCGCATTCCCACACTTCCAAAAGCTGTTTGGTGCTGGATAACCGCACCCTAGATCTTTGGTTGTAACATTCATACAGTCTGACTACAATACTGTCGCTATCTTCAGCTTTCTTCACACTTTCCAGGATGACATTTTCTTGATCCAACTCAAAGATTGAACAGCTATTTGGTAAAGACCCCGGATGGGCCTTTTCCACCTTCGCATATAACGGAACATTCAAATCAAAAGCCATCTGGACAGTCTGCCCCCGACGCCAATCGCCTGTGTGTGGATAAAGTGAATATACAAAATGATGTTCTTCCCGGTCTGCGTCCTTATTTGGCATATTGCCGGATTTGAGCAAAGTCAGCCGCATATTCCCGTCTTTAATATCATGACCGTATTTACAATCATTAAGCAAACTCACGCCAAACCCGGCTTCGGAGATATCCGCCCACTTATGGGCACATACTTCAAAACGGCTCCAATCCCAGGAAGTATTCCAATGAGTAGGCCGCTCCACATTGCCGAATTGAATATCATAAGTTGCCTTATCGGCATGAATATCTAGTGGGAAGGCGACCTTTAATAGCACCTGATCCTCCTTCCAATCAACCCAAGTTTCAAAATCAATCCGGGGAATATCTTGATAAATATATATTTTTTGCATAATCCGCGATCGGGAAAATTGTTTAGTGATACGGATACCGCCCCGGACCGGACCGGTTTCAATAACCTCAGCCTCGGTAACGTTATCAATCTCCCATTCCTTTTCCTGATAATAAATGTCAATATCCCAGTTATCCCAGTTCATCGGTTTGTCTTCAAAAGCCTGTAATTTATTGCCGCGTTCCCCTGGTTTCAGTAGTTGACGCTGATTGGTTTTGTCGTAAAAGGATGAAATGGTTCCCTTGGCATCAATCTCCAGAACAAAAAATTTGTTCTCCAGCCTGGTCTGGGAAATGAGTAAGTCCTTTTCCGTCGGCGCCGGTTGGTTCCCCAAAGCAAAGCTATGATAACCTTTCGGAGGTAGATCCGGCGCGTAAAAAATCGCTTTTCGCTTACTGCCTTCCTCAACCATTTGAACCGGAATGGCCATCCCCGCCTGATCCTCCAATGAGGAAATATTCACTTGCTCTTCCAGATTGACTATTACTAAATCATTGCGGCGGAATGAAAGAGTATTAAAGACTATTACCGACGGTTTTTCCAAACCGATCTTAGCGGCAACAACAGTTAAAGCTTTATCTGCCAACTCACGGCCATCTTCAAGTATTTTTTCATATTGTTGCCGTGAAGTTTCGTAAACCTCCCGAATGGAAGACCCGGGAAGGATATCATGAAACTGGTTGAGTAAAATAATTTTCCAGCCCTGCTCGATATCAGCCTGGGGATAATCCCGGCCCAGCATCATTGCCAGAACCGACAGGAACTCCACATCCTGGTAAAGGTATTCGCTTTTCCGGTTATACCGTTTGTTCCGGGCCATTGAAGTATAGGTACCCCGGTGAAATTCCAGGTAAAGTTCACCAACCCATTTCGGCAATAATTTTGCCCCGGTGACTTGCGCAGCTAATTTTTCTAAATAATCCCCTAACTTGCCCAATTTAACCCTGGGACATCCTGGTAATCCCTTGTTCAACCGCTCGGCATTTTCCAGCATTTCGGCGGTAGGTCCTCCTCCACCGTCACCATAACCGTAGGCGATTAAAATATCGTTGTTTACATCCTTTTGCAAATAATGGTCCCAGGATCGGCTGACCACATGGGGAGTGATCTGCCCATTATAGGTGGTTCCATATGGATGATGATTGTTCCCCGGATAAATAGTGGTAATGAAGTAGGAAAGAATCTCCGTACCGTCAATACCGCGCCACATGAATGTATCATAAGGAAGTTTATTAAATTGATTCCAACTGATCTTCGAAGTTACAAAATAATCAACCCCGGATTTCTTCAAAATCTGGGGCAATGCCGCACTATATCCAAAGACATCCGGCAGCCACAAGACCTTGCTTTCCACACCAAACTCCTGTTTGAAAAACCGGGTACCATACAAAAGTTGCCGTACCAATGATTCACCGGATGTTAAATTGCAGTCTGCTTCCAGCCACATGGCCCCTTCCGGTTCCCAGCGGCCTTCTTTGGCACGAGCCTTAATTTTGTCATAAAGATCCGGATAGTCTTCCTTCAAAAATTGATACAGCTGGGGTTGGCTGGACATGTAAACGTAATCAGGGTATTGTTCCATTAATTTTAATACCGTACCAAAGCTCCGGGCTGTTTTTTCACGAGTTTGCTCGACCGTCCAAAGCCAGGCCACATCGATATGAGAATGTCCGACACAGGTGGCGATGGCTTCCTGGTGACCGGCCATTTTCCCATAAAAATCTTGCTTTAGATAGTCTCCAGCATCGCCAAGCGAGCTATAAAAATTTTCGGAAAAGGGTTGACGAAGATCCAAACGATTGATGGTATCGTTAATAATCTTTAAAAGTTCCGGCCTGCGCCAATCATTTTCTGGCAATTCTTCAGCCACCCGAATCGCAACCGTTAAGTCATAATAAAATTCTTTGATCGATTCATCCACGACAACCAATTCCGCTGTTATATCCGATTGCTGTTCCAGCATACCGCTGTATGCGTGCAAATCTATCTGATATTCGTGACCTGCGTCAGCACGATGGACAAATATGACTTCCCGGTGATTAATGTCGATGCCCTGAATAAATTGGCCGTTGATATAAAGCATAAACTGCGGGTTTACCGCATCATCAACCACACCGGTTCCTACATCAGTATTAATCACCAGAGCCACTGTTTTCCCATTGAATTCTCCCGGCAAGGCCACCTTAGCCCGAAACCAGCCATGGCGGTCTTTGCCTCCCCAGCGAGTACCAGCTGGAAAGATCTTCCAATCTGACAGGTGTTGATCAACTGCGGTAATCCCGGAAAAATTGCCTTCCTTAAAACCAAGTTCCTTAATGGTTAACTTGGCCGCATAAATATACTCCTTCATTTCCCGGGCAATTTTGTCGGCTCTTTCCAACACAAAGAACATTCATTTACCTCCTTGATGATTTATCGCTGATTGGCGAATCAATCTAATATAAATGGCAGGCCACAAAATGATCGAGCGTGACTTGCTTCAATTGTGGCCTTTCCTGTTCACATAGGGGTTTGGCATACCGGCACCGTCCCTTAAACCTGCAACCGGGTTTAGGATTGATGGGACTAGGAACTTCCCCTTCCAATTCAATCCGTTTCCGGTTTTTCTCAATCTCCGGATCGGGTATGGGAATCGCGGACAAAAGCGCCTTAGTGTATGGATGTTGCGGATTGTTATATAATTCATCACTTTGTCCGATTTCCACCATGCTCCCCAAATACATGACTCCCACCCGGTCGGAAATATGCCTAACCATAGAGAGATCGTGGGCAATAAATAAATACGTCAATTTGAGATCTCTTTGTAGCTTGATCAAAAGATTAATGATCTGGGCCTGAATGGACACATCCAAAGCAGAAATGGGCTCATCGCAGACAATAAATTGCGGTTCAATCGCTAGGGCCCTGGCAATACCGATTCTTTGCCGTTGACCACCTGAAAACTCATGGGGGAAACGGTTGGCATGTTCTTTATTTAACCCCACCAATGCCAGCAATTCATGGACTTTCTCATACCGCTCCTTTAAACTATACATCTTATGGATATCCAGGCCTTCGGAGATGATATCCGCCACAGTCATACGGGGATCCAAGGATGCATAAGGATCTTGAAAAATGATTTGAGCCTTTTTCGTGAAATCTTGTTTTTCGTTTTTTGCGAGTGTGAAGATATTTTTGCCATTAAAACGGACTTCGCCGGCAGTTGCCTGGTATAAACCAATTACCGTTCTACCGCAGGTAGTTTTGCCGCAACCCGATTCACCGACTAAACCCAGGGTTTCACCGCAACCGATTTCGAACGATAAATCGTCAACCGCTGTTAATATGGCTCCATTTTTCAAGTAAAAATATTTTTTAAGGTTTTGGACTTCAACTATTTTTTGAGGTCCGATTCCTTCAATCTTTCTTGTTTCAGTCATCATCGATTGGTTGGACGGCATTATATAACCTCCCCGATTTCCATGCCCAGATCAACTTTGGGCGCCTGATCATGGTATAACCAGCAGGATGCCTTATGACCATCGTTAAACCGAGTCATTGACGGAGGCACTGTTTTACAGATCTTCATGCAGAATCTGCATCTGCTCGCAAAAGCGCATCCTGACGGCGGAGCAAGCAGATCCGGGGGCTTACCGTGGATAGAAGCGAGCGGACTCTTGTTTTTAAGTTTTAGGCCCGGCACAGCCCTTAAAAGAGCCTCAGTATAGGGATGCCGGGGTTGGTGGAATAGTTCTTCCACAGTGGCTTGTTCAATAATTTGTCCGGCATACATCACGATGACCCGTTCGACAGAACCGGCAACAATACCGAGGTCATGGGTGATTAAGATAATCGCGGTATTGAATTTTTCTTGGATGTCCTGCAATAATTCCAAGATCTGGGCTTGAATTGTCACATCCAGAGCTGTAGTGGGTTCATCCGCAATCAATAATTTGGGATTACAAGCCAGTGCCATTGCTATCATTACTCTTTGCCGCATACCGCCGGAAAATTGATAGGGATAATCCTCTATTCTGGCTTTGGCATTTGGGATATTCACGATTTCCAGCATATGAACGGCTTCCTGCAAAGCTTCTTTGCGGGTCATTGCACGGTGAATGATTAAACCTTCCATGATTTGTTTCCCCACTTTCATCAGGGGATTCAATGAAGTCATCGGATCCTGAAAAATCATACCCGCTTCAGCGCCTCTGAATTTCTGCCATTCCTTTTCGGAAAAATCCAATAAATCTTTGCCTTCAAAAAGAATCCGACTCTCCTTTTTGATTTCGCCGGGCGGCATCGAAATCAAACCCATAATACTTTTAGAGGTAACTGTTTTGCCGCAGCCGGATTCGCCCACGATTGCCACAGATTCGCCTTTGTCCACCTCTAAGGATACTCCTCTGACTGCATGGACTTCTCCAGCATAGGTGTGATATGAAACCCGCAGATCTTTTACTTCAAGTAAATTAGCCATATTGTTCCCCCCTACTGACGAAGTTTCGGATCTAAGGAATCCCGAAGCCCATCTCCAAGCAGATTAAAAGTCAACATCGTAAGACTGATGGCAAGAGCCGGAAAGATTAATTCATGCGGATAGTATGACATTTGTTGTTGCCCTAACGAAGCCATTGCGCCCCAGCTCGTAAAGGGAGGTTGAATCCCGAGTCCGATAAAGCTCAAAAAAGCCTCGGAAAAAATAAAGATCGGGACCGCAAATGTAATATTGACAATAATGATGCTCATGGAATTGGGTAATAGATGCCGGAGGATAATCCGCAAAGGACTGGCTCCCAGAGCCCTGGAAGCTAAAACATATTCACTCTGTTTCAACTGGAGCACCTGCCCTCTCACCAAACGGGCCAAATCCGTCCAACTGGTGATGCATAAGGCAATAATTAGTGCAGGCAACCCCTTACCAAGTGCGAGCGAAACCAAAACAACAATGATCAAATAAGGGATCCCCAAAATTACTTCTACGATCCGCATCATGATATCGTCGGCCAAACCTCCTACATAGCCACTGATTCCTCCGTATAAAGAACCTATAATCAACGAAATTAATGCTCCGCCTAAACCAATGATAATCGAAACCCGGCCAGCGAGCCATATTCGCACAAAAATATCCCGGCCAAGCTCGTCCATACCAAACCAATGCTGAGCACTGGGCGGTTGATTGGCGAGCTCCGTTGCCTGCTCAGTAAAACTAGTCTTGGAAAATATAGGAATAAAGGCACATAATAACATGATGACAATTAATACATACAATGAAATTAGGGCCACTTTATTTTTTCTCAGCCTTCTCCAGGCATCCTGCCAATAAGTAATGCTGGGTTTTACCAAACTGTCCGAAACCGTCCGGTCAGAGCCGACGACTTCAAACAGTTCAGGGTCATATTGTATTTGCATTGTGTAAACGACCTCCGCCATCTTGCCATTTTTTATATTTTGAAGGGGCTGTCCCCAAACGAAATTTTATCGAATGAAAAGGGTAGACCTCCTCCTATCTTGTTTGCATCGATTAAAGAGTTACTTATTTTGGCGTTTCGGTTGTTCGTATTCTAGGATCAATCAACCCATATACAATATCCATCAGAACAATGGAAAGAATGAATAAAAATGAAAAAAAGATCGTAGTCGCCATTATCATAATGAAATCACGCCCAGCAATGCTCTGTACAAAATACATTCCCAATCCGGGCAGGCAAAAAATGGTCTCGATCACAAAAGATCCGGTTACAACCGCCGCTAATGAGGGTGCAAAAATAGAGATAATCGGCGTAATACTGTTGCGTAAAATGTGATTTCGAATGATTTGGAAGTTTGATAAACCCTTGGCTTTAGCGGTGAGAATATAGTCACTGTTGATTACTTCCAGGACCGATGTCCGCATATACCTGGAATAGGTGGCAATGCTCCAAAATGATAACGCTAAAGTCGGTAAAATGGTGTATTCCCAACCGGAGAACCAGACATTGTCAGATGGCCATCCGATAATCGGGAAAATAAAGTGCCCCCCCAGAAATCTCTGTAATAAAGCGGCCAAGACAAAGCTTGGTACAGAAACACCCATTATGGCAATGAAAATCACCAAATAATCAACCCAGGTGTTTCGCTTAAAGGCCGCCAGGATTCCCAAAACCAAACCAATGATCAATCCTGTAAGAATTGCCTGCAGCCCCAGTCTGGCCGAAACCGGGAAACGTTCCTTGATGATCTGATTGGCAGTAACACCGACAGTCTTCATGGATTCACCCAAATTACCATGAAGCAAATTTTTAAAATAAATGCCATATCTTACGATAACTGGCTTGTCTAATCCCCATTTTGCCCGCAAGTTCTGGGCCACCTGTTCCGGCAACAGTTTCGTTCCCGTCTGAACCGGGTCTCCCGGTAATGTGTTCATCAAAAAAAAAGTGGCCGTGGCAATAACCCACAATGTCAGCACGAGATAACCAAATCGCTGCAGAATGAAGCGTAACATCAGTGGACCTCCCTTAAAAAATGGCTACAGAGGCTGTCATAAAATTATTTTAGTCAATAAGAAATATACAGCCTCCGCAGTCTCGTTCTAGTTTTTATTATTTATTTCATGGCGAAATTTATTTTGTTGCCATATAGGCATCCCTGAGTTCAAAAATCGGTCCTCCCGCCTGGGAAAGCAGCCCCTTTAGCTTGCCGTTAAAGTAGACCGACCGGATAGTGAAGGACAAAGGTGCTATTGCTGCCTCATCTACCACAAAAATCTTTTCCGCCTTTTTGAATAACTCCAGGCGTTTTTTCATATCGGACATGACCATGGCTTGTTGGACCAATTTGTCATATTCTGTATTGGAGAAGAATGAAGCATTATTGGGCGAACCGCTTAAGCCAAGTTCCATGAAGGTCATCGGATCATTATAATCCGCGCCCCATCCAGTGGAAGCCACTTGGAACTCGCCCTTATGAATCGATTGATTGAAGGTTGGGATGTCCAAGGCTACATCCAATTTAACCTTCACACCAAGTCTTTTCTGCCATTGATCTTGATAAAATTCACCATATAACCGTTCAGTGGCGCTGGAATTACGTTGTAGAAAAGTTACTTCAACCGGTTGGGTGGGATCCATTCTCAATTCTTTAAGGCCCTGTTGCAATAATTTTTTAGGATCCTCATTTTTCAGAGCTTTTAAGGGTTCAGGCACACTGGTACGGAAGAGTTGGTTGCCATTGCTGAGGCCGTAGGGAACAAAACCATAAGCCGGCACATCCATTTTAAGTATATTCTTAGTAAAAGATTCCCTATCGATGGCTAATGAAAATGCCTGACGTACCTTAGCATTGGTAAATAATTTGGTTTTGTCCTTATTGTTAAAAGCAATATAGCGTATCCGCGGATAATAAGCCACAATACTGCCTAGTTCACCGGATTTTGCTTTGCCCTTAAGTTGGGCCGCAAATTCCGCCCGGACATTCTGAATGACATCAATCTGCTTACTGGCAAAGAGTTGTTCCATAGTCGCCTGTTCCGGAACAATATTCACGATGACTTCATCAATTTTAACCCGTTTGGCATCCCAAAATTTGGGGTTTTTCTTTAGAATAATCTTGGAACCCCGAATCCATTGGTCCACTACAAAAGGTCCACAAAATACCATTTGTTTGGGATCACTGCCATAAGTAGACCCGGCTTTTTCCACCAGTTCTTTACGCAAAGGCAACAAGCATATAAAATTAGCGAGTTGATCAAAGTACGGTACCGGCTGGTTCAGGTGATATTGGACCGTATTATCATCCAAAGCCTTCACATCGACACCGGCTGCAGTTCCTTTATTGGAATTATAGGCTTCGCCACCTTTGATGCAGTAAAATATACCGGCACTATCGGCAGTGGTGGCTGGATCAAACAACCGTTGGGCTGCGTAAACATAATCGGCTGCTTTCACCTTGACTCCATCGGAATAGGTATAGTTACGCAAATGAAATGTCCAGGTCAATCCATCCTTGGATACTTCCCATTTGGTAGCGCCGGCCGGCATAATTTTTAAGCCCGGCCCCAGACGAACCAGTCCTTCCTGTGTTTCCTGAATAATGGTATTACCAACCTCTTCTGCTCTCTTTGATGAATCAAACGATTCCGGATCAGTGGGTACAGCAACCCTTATTGTTACAGATGGGGCTGCACTACCAGCTTGGCCCAATACGGTGAAAGCGAATAATACCACCAACACTAATACAAAAATCCTGTTTCTCATTGATAAAACCTCCTTTTTTTTGATATATGCTCCTAACGGGTATACCCATCACGGACCGATGAATAAAAAAAATGACCGTGATTTTTCAACAAGAAAATTCACGGTTTACAAAAGCAGACAGTAATTCTATACAAGCATTCACATCATCCATATTGACAATAGCATGGGGACTGTGACCATACCGAGTGGGAATTGATATGCCGCCGGATTTGACACCATAATTGGATTTGTTGATAGCGCCGGCATCAGTTCCCCCGCCTGCCAAGACATCCATCTGATATGCGATATGATTGGACTGAGCGCAACTTGCCATTTCAGCTACTAAATATTCATCACAGATCACTAAATTATCGACGACCTTAATAGCCGCTCCCCCGCCCAATACCGCACTACCATCCCTGTTATCCGGTGTATCAAAAGCACCGGTTATATCAACGGCAATTCCGATATCCGGATTTAAACGGCTTGATGCGGTAGTAGCACCTACCAATCCGACTTCCTCCTGAACGGAAAATACAAAATATACATCATTATAGAACTTGGCCGATTTTCGAAGGGTTTCAATTAAAATATAGCAACCAATTCGATCATCAAGCGCCTTAGCGGTGACACAGTTACCCGCCAATCTCTGATATTCGCCGACATAACAGGCAGGTTCACCTACCTTGATCAATGCTTCGGCATCCTTTTTAAAGCCGGCTCCGATATCAACATAAAGTTTATGAATATCCGCAGCTTCAATTTTCTCAATCTTCTCACTGCAGCCGATCACTCCGCCAACCCCGTTTTTAAACCGAATCCGGTTCATATATGAAGTATGGGCCGATATGCCGCCCATTTTTTTGACCTTCAAGAAACCCTCATCGGTAATTTTCATGACCGAAAAACCGATTTCATCCATATGACTAACTACCATGATGTTTTTTTTGCAGTCTCCATTGCCTTTCTTTAAAGTAATGACGTTGCCGAGGGTATCTGTTCTTATTTCATCCACATTATTTTGGATATTTTTAACAATCAATTCAGCGACGCCTTTTTCATAACCGCTGACGCCAAAGGTTTGCGTGAGCTCTTCCAAAAGCATTTTCATCATTCCTCTTTTTTATAAAATGGTATATGCTATCAGATAGCATGACACTTCATATCAGTATTTTCATTACTTCATAGATCATTCATTTAGTAAGCGATTTTTATTTCATCGCAAATCATATGAATGATTTTATCGTTTATCGCTTGGGCTTTTTTTACATTACGTCTGCGAATCTGGATAAATAGTTCTTTATGCAGCGGGATCGTATCGGTAAACGGTTCTTTCAATCCCAACGGGAATTCCCACAACTTAGCCAACAGATTTTCTACGGAAATAATTAATTGATACATGATCCGGTTATGGCATGCGTTATATATTGCCAGATGAAACTGTTTATCCTCTATATTTTGTCTTTCACCTTTTTCATACTTTGCCAAAATTATGGAAAGAATTTCTTCAATCGCATTCAATTCTTCCTCGCCGGCATTTTGAATAACCAAATGAATAATTTCGCGTTCCAGTATTTTTCGAGCTTCCAGAAGCTCAAGAATGGACTCTTTTTCCTTGCCAAACTCAATCTGCGCCAAAAATTCATTTGGAGAACCATTTTTGACATAAACGCCTTTCCCATTCAAGATTTCAATGATATTTTTAGTTTCCAAGACTTTAAGGGCCTCTCGCAGTGAAGACCTGCTAACTCCCATCATTTCTATCATCTGACCTTGAGAAGGTAGTCTATCGCCAGTTTTTAAATTATTTTCTTCGATATATGTTTTAACGTACTCAATGATCTCGGATTGCAACGGTAAGCGTTTGATTTTTTTCATCTGAACCTTACCCGTCTCCTATCTGCTATCATATAGCCTCTTTAATCATAAAGCAAAAAATGATTTTTTCAATATTACGGATAATTAATTTCATTCAATTTAAATCCAAAAATTAAATTTTATCGAGAAAAATTCCTGGCTCAACTTTCAATAATCAGTTGAATGAGCATCCCGACCATACAAATCATCAAACCGATAAACATAATTACAAAACCTAAGTTCAGCCGGTGAAATATTTTGCACCATTCATTTTGGTATGCCAACGGCCTAGTCGCATTTTTTTGCACAAAAAAGCCGACACTCACCAGAAAACCGAAACATCCTGTGTAATATAAGCAGTTTTTAATATAACCGAATAAATTCATATAGTGTTTGTCATAGAAAATATAAAAAATAATGGTTGCAAAAACTGCCACTCCTACCGCAATATAGAAAGCAATTTTAGCACATTTGAACAGATCTCTAACAAAACAAAATTTCACTTTCATCAGCACCTTGTTTGCTTTTCTGAATTATTAATATTTCAAGACTGATTATGTTTATTATATTACGCGTTTAGTTTATTCGCAAGGAAATTGCGTACACTCTTAGAATAAATCGATAGCCGAGCCTTATTACTGGAATTTGAAACAATATTCTTCGTACCAGGATCGCCCTGATTCCCATCTATCCTTGCGGGTCATGAAAATGCTGGAATAAACCCGCCAAAAAACCAGCCTGCTTTTCCCGACCAAACAATGATTATCTTGACATTCCTTTTTTTTGGAGTATAATAAAACCAATTTAAATTTTGCGGGGGAACTCGCGTTCGCAAGTACGCAAACGCGCTTGAGTTGAGAAGGCTAAAACCTGACCCCTTGAACCTGTCAGTTTACACTGTCGTAGGGAAGCAAATCATTTACATTTTGTATTTGATCAAGCACTTGCCTATTTCGGGGTAAGTGCTTTTTTATTGAAGATTGCAAGAGACACAATTCAATATAATTTATATGCGGGGGAACTCGCGCGTACTTGCGTATGCGCGCTTGAGTTGAGAAGGCTAAAACCTGACCCTTTGAACCTGTCAGTTTACACTGTCGTAGGGAAGCAAAGTTTAAGAGCGCTTCCAAACCGGGAAACGCTCTTTTTATTGTCAATTATGAAACAAGGAGGGTCCTGCCGTGATAAAAGTTTTATCATCACCGGGAGTGTTGGGTGATTATTTAGTTGACAACGACGAAAATAACCAAACGATAAAAAGGAGATGTCAATATGGAATGTGGTTTAGGTAACGTAGTCGGTGCACGAATCGGGCTATATCCCATGCAAGATAATTTCATTGAGGTAATTTTAGGAGCTGTAAAAGCTGCCGATAAAACAGGACTTGCCGTAATTACCGATGATTTGGGCACAACGATACAAGGAAATCGGGACCAGGTATTTTCCTTTGTCAAAGAAGTTTTTTTACGGGCAGCGGCAACCAGCGGTCATATCGTCGCCAATGTGCTTTTTTCCGTAGGCTGCCCCGGCGATGTACCTGAAAATGTTGATTTTAATGCAACAGCCCCCAAAACAGAGCTTTCAAATACGGACATCCCGATTGCTTGCGCCTGGTCCCTCTACCCGTTAGGTGATGAAAATTATTTCCAGGTCATTTCGGGTGAAATATCCAAGGCCATTGCTTCCGCAGATGTGGAGGTTGAAGGATATCATTATTGCACTCGCCTTGACGGAACAGCCACGGCTGTATTTGATCTACTGGAAAAGGCCTTTGCAGGGGTGAGCCAAAAGATCCGGCATACGATTATCCATGCCACGTTTTCAAAAGGAAGTCCTTCCAAAGCAAAAATGAAAATCGACTTTGCGAAAGAGGTAAAATGATAATGAAGAAAGCAAATTGGTCTCTAAAAGACATCATGGTGCTTTGCGTTTTAGGTGTGGCCTTTGGTGCTTTATATATTGGCGGCGTCAGTTTGTGGGCAGTAGCGAATGCCGTTTTCGGCCCGGTTGGTCTTGATATGGTATACGGCATATGGTTTACCGCATCCATAACCGCCGCCTATATTATCCGTAAACCGGGAATCGCCTTTGGTGCAGAAATGCTGGCGGCTCTTAGTGAGATATTGCTTGGCACACCTGCCGGCGTATCCGTTATTCTCGGGGGGGCCATTCAAGGAATCGGTTGTGAAGCTATTTTTGCCGCGTCCGGCTGGAAGAAATACTCCACACCGGTACTGATATTGGCTGGAATGGGAGCGAGCGTTACCAGCTTTGCATACAATTACATAGCTTACGGGTATTCGAAGTTTGCCCTCATGATGCTGGCGGGAATGCTGAGTATCCGTCTGATATCTGGAGCGATACTTGCCGGAGTACTTGGGAAAGTTATTGGTGATGGCTTGGCAGCAACCGGAGCCTTATCTTCTTTCCCGCTGGGACGCGAAAGGGCAGTAAAAAGTGTGCAACCGTAATGACCCACCTAAAAATTGAAAAGTTAACTGTGACCATCAATAGCAAGCCTATATTAAAGGATCTAAGCTTTGAACTCAATACCGATGAAAGAATACTGATTTTGGGAGCAAGCGGCTGTGGAAAATCCACGCTGCTTTTATCCCTCATGGGTATTACCCAGCGGTTTGATAATGCGCAGGTTTCCGGGAATATATTTATTAGAGACCGTTCTATCCAAGAGATGAAGGCCGATGAGATTTCAAAAATATTGGGCCTGGTGTTTCAAAATCCCGAGAGTCAGTTTTGCTCTTTATATCCCGAGGATGAAGTGGCTTTTGGACTTGAAAACCTTTGTGTAGACCCGGAACAAATGGATCCCATTATTAACAAATCGCTACAGATTGTGGGTTTTCCAAACAATAAATATAAAAATGCCATCAATACACTCTCCGGTGGCGAACAGCAACGATTGGCTCTTGCCGCGATATTTGCCCAAGGGGCAGAGCTGTTTTTATTGGATGAACCCACCGCAAACTTAGACCCCACCGGCAGAAGGCAAATCGTCGCATCTGCTAAAACGGCTGCCAAGGCCGGTAAAGGTCTGTTAGTAGTGGAACATAATCTGGAACACTGGCTGCCGTTTTTAAACCGGCTGATCATTTTGGACAATGACGGCACGATATTATGCGATGGTAATCCCAGGGAGATATTTGAAAAATTGGGACCGCTTCTAAATGAAAAAGGCATTTGGCGTCCTCAATCCATCCGACTTTATGATCAATTAATTAGGCTTGGACATAACTTTTCAAAAGTTCCCCTTAATTCTCGGGAATTAGCGAATGAAACCATTCCCGAAACCGCATTAATAACTGCCTTTCAAAGGCTGCGACATAATCCGAAAATGGCTGCCTCCTCCGGTCATGTCATTCTAAATACTAAAGATTTGTCGGTTGCCTATGAAAAAAATAAACCCATATTTTACCATGTCAATCTTACTATCATGACAGGTGATTTCTGGGCCTTAGTCGGAGCGAACGGCAGCGGAAAATCTACCTTAGCCAAAACACTAATCGGACTAATCGAACCGGCTTGCGGCGCAGTAATTTTAGAAGGCAAAAATATCATGGAGATGAAGCTTAAAGATATATTCAACCGCATCGGATATGTATTTCAAAATCCCGAGCATCAATTTGTAGCAGATACCGTATGGTCGGAAATCGCCTACAGTGTGGAGCAGCTTGATATTGATGAAAACAGCAAAAAGCAACATATCCATGCGCTTCTTAAAGAGTTTGATCTTCTGGATTTTCTCAGCAACAACCCCTTCAGTTTATCAGGCGGCCAAAAAAGAAAATTATCCGTAGCCACGATGTTGGTTGGCAATCAAAAATTATTAATTCTCGATGAACCGACCTTTGGACAGGATCAAAAAAACGCCTATGCGCTTATGGACAAGTTGAGTGAGCTTAATCGCAAAGGGATAACCATCTTCATGATTACCCACGATCTTGATTTGGTCGCAGAATATGCCAATAAAACTGCAGTTTTATATGATGGAACCCTTGTTTTTAGCGGTCAAACCCATGATTTATGGCAACAGAAACGTCTCATCGCCCAAAGCGGGCTGGAATTGCCTTTCAAAATTAAAGTTATATCAAGGGATGATGAAGAGCACTATGTTGAAAATCAATAATTTAAACCCTACCGCCAAACTGCTGTCCAATCTGATATTGCTGGTTGCTTGTGTAATGATATTTGACCCTCAAACGATGGTTATGCTTTTTTTAACCACTGTATTTTTTGGAGTGATTACCCGTTCCTTTAGGAAGAAAAGCATCAAAGCCTTACTGCCGTTATTATGTTTTGCTTTTGCAATCTTGTGGATGAATGCCGCCTTTGCTAAAGTCAATCATCCGCAGATTATCGGCACCTTGGGACCACTCAATTTTAGCGATAAAGGTTTGATTGTCGGGCTTTCTTTATGTTTTAGAGTGATGACCATCGGCATCTCCTCAATCATCTTTACAACCAATACCGACCCTAATGACTTCATATTGAGTCTAATCAAGCAGTGCCGTCTCAGTCCGGGAATCGCCTACGGGATGCTGACCGCTTTCAGATTTTTGCCTTCAATCGAAGCGGACTTGACCTTAATCATTGCAGCCCATCAAATTCGAAATGCCAAAAAGCAAAAATGGTATGCCAAAAATAGCTCTGCTTGGTATCGGAATGCAATTCCCCTTTTAGCCGTCAATCTAAGAAGAGCGGAAAGAGTAGCTATCGCCATGGAAGCCCGGGGATTCGAGAATAACATGGTGAGAACTTATCATAAAACAATCGACTGGCAAAAAAAGGATACCATTTTTGTGGCTTGTGCCGCTTTGATCATCATTTTGATTATTTCCTATTCAGCTTACCAGGGCTGGTTGGTTGGTTTTAAAACTTGGCAGGGCTTTTAAAAAGGCTCTACTTAAGACAATTGTTGGTCAAAACATCTTCAAAAGGACAAGAGTCAGGTCATCAACTTTGGAAACTAAGCAAAAAACGACAGTCGGCAATTCGATCTAAGACCTCTCGGTGCCTTCTTGAAGGCGAGCCTCCCCCAATGAAGAGTTTCGAGTAACAGATTCAGTGGGAACGTTACCCATGGCAGATCACCAAAGCCGAAAACTTTGTGCCATCGTCTCCAGAACTTTAAATACTTTTGCTTTATCGAATTCCTGGATACCCTGATCCGGTGAATACATCCCGATATTGGTCGAGTGAACGGTATATTCGACTGCATAACATTCTTCCCCGCGTTTGGTGCGATAACTGACGGTTTCATATAGATTCCCGGCTCCGGCATCGGAAAAGGCCAATCGGATAAAGGGAACGCCGTTTATCAGAACCCGCTTCCTTTGGGTCCCGGATCCTTGAGGTTCTTCGAAGCAATGCTTCAGGGCTTCCGGGTTACTGCTTTTACCGATGATAAATCGGGCTTCGCTAAAATTAGTCTTTGGCATATATGACTTAGGGATGGTTACCATAGCCAAGACCATTCCCGGTTCGGTCGCGCCGGCGCGCCAGTCAGTGGTAAAGCCGATACCTTTTCCCGAAAGCCGGAAGCGCTTTGGGTAACAGAAAGAAAAACTCTTTGCGCTGTCGGTAAATATTGCCGTATCGCCACTATAACGAACTGTGCCGGCTACGCCGTCGCTATAAATCGTTTGGTTGTTTTCAGTCACGAAAGCATTAGGGCCTTTGCTCCAAAACTCAACCTTGCCGTTACTAAACCGGATTCCTGAAGCAGCGACAACTTGCGGTAAAACAAAGCTGCGACCATCCGGCAGCGCCAAATGCACTTTATGATCCAGATAAGTCGCTTGAACAACCCCTTCTCGGCAATAATAGCTAACGGTATTTTCGGTCAAAGGAAGGAGATGACCAAAGATGCTTTCTCTTGAGTCTGTACCGGCTATAAAAAGCGCTAAAACAACTACCCCAATTAGTAAAAATACTCTATTGTTTTTTTTCAATTTATCAATGAGTCCTTTCCTAAGAATTTAACCGTGATTCATCTTATTTTGGGGAAAATTTGAATTTTTAAACCAAACACCGGGCTAATATTTTTTTTGGTACGCTTACCTCGTTCAGGCATAATCTTCCTGTTTGCAATTTTTGTCATATTCTCCATTGCCTTTTCCAAAAATTTTTTAACATCATCCCATTCAATTTCACAGAAATTTTTCGGTCATCTTAGGATGCCATTTTTCTTTAAATGACAATATTCGGAGATAAACAGTCGCCGCCTTTTCAGCCGGAAAAATATAAAGATCGCGCCGCCAATCACTATTATTATTAGTTGTATTTTCTTGTTTAAAATACTAAAATTAATAGTTACATACGCCATGATTTGTAACGTAGATTTCTAAGGTTAAAAAGGAGCGTCAACGACGTTCAACTCAAAATTCTATTACGACAAGTTCTTTTGAACATTTTCACATTGAAGAAATAATGAACTAATAAAAATATAGCATCTGGAGGTCGTGAATGACAAGATTTGGAGTAGTAGGAACCGGCTGGATCACCGAAGAATTTATCAAAGCTGCAAACTTAGACCAAAGGTTTCAATTAACAGCCGTTCATTCGAGGAATCAGGCGCGGGCATCGGAATTTGCTAAAAAATATTCCGCGGAACATATATTTACTGACTTAGAAAAAATGGCCAAAAGTAAAACCGTTGATGCTGTATATATAGCCAGTCCCAATTGTTGTCATGCCCGGCAAGCCATTTTGTTCATGAATCACCAAAAGCATGTACTCTGTGAAAAACCGATTGCCTCCAACGTCAAAGAACTTCTGGCGATGATTGAAGCTTCCAAAGCCAATCAAGTTACTCTAATGGAAGCTCTTAAAACTACCTTTTTGCCCAACTTTGACGCCATCAGGGAGAATTTGCCCAAAATCGGAAGAATACGCCGTATATTTACCAGTAAATGCCAATATTCCTCACGCTATGATGCCTTTAAGGAAGGAAAAACTCCTAATGCCTTTGATCCCAAGCTTTCGAACGGCTCATTGATGGATATCGGCGTGTATTGCATCTATCCTGTAGTTGCTTTGCTTGGTAAGCCGGATAGTATAGAGGCGAACGCCGTCTTCCTTGAATCCGGAGTCGATGGCGAAGGCAACCTGGTTTTACACTATCCGGATAAGGAAGCGGTCATTATCCATTCCAAAATTACCGATTCTAAACTTTCAAGTGAAATTCAGGGAGAAGCAGGCAATATAATCATTGATAAAATTTCAACGCCGCAAAAAATTGAAATTCATTACAGGAACGGCTTGACAGAGGATATATCACGAGAGCAGTCGGAAGCGTTAATGTCTTATGAAGTGCAAGAAATCCTGCATTTGATTGAAAATCACCAAATCGAATCCCCAGTGAATTCCCAGCAACTTTCTCTGGCGGTCATGGAAATCATGGATGAGGCCCGCAAAAAAATCGGTTTGGTTTTCCCGGCGGATGATGTTTCTTGACATCCTCACTTTTTGAAGTATAATTATATTAATTTAAATTTTGCGGGGGAACTCGCGTTCATTGCATGTACGCGCTTGAGTTGAGAAGGTAAAACCTGACCCCTTGAACCTGTCGGTTAACACTGTCGTAGGGAAGCAAATCATATACATTTTGTATTTGATCAAGCACTTGCCTATTTCGGGTTAAGTGCTTTTTTATTGAGGATTGTAAGAGACACAATTCAATAATTTATATGCGGGGGGACTCGCGCGTACTTGCATACGCGCGCTTGAGTTGAGAAGGCTAAAACCTGACCCTTTGAACCTGTCAGTTTACACTGTCGTAGGGAAGCAAAGTTTAAGAGCGCTTCCCAACCGGGAAGCGCTCTTTTTAATTAATCATCCATACAAGAAAGGAACAATATCATGAAAAAAGTTCTATCGATTGCCGGATCGGACTGTAGCGGCGGCGCCGGCATCCAAGCCGATTTAAAAACATTTTC